>Ga0182027_10000474_pt1 | contig 70404 bp, 55 predicted proteins | sample 712E1DmetaG_FD_121300 | JGI IMG/M metagenome (GOLD analysis project Ga0182027, IMG submission 121300) | Permafrost microbial communities from Stordalen Mire, Sweden - 712E1D metaG (Illumina Assembly) | ecosystem: Environmental > Terrestrial > Soil > Wetlands > Permafrost | place: Sweden...
ACGGTTCCGGTCACCATCGCGAAGGCCGGCCCGTACCAGATTCAAGCCCGGCTGGTCGATTCGAATGGGGCGACCATCGCCACCAACATCGACTCCGTCACCAATCTCGTGGCGGGAGACCAGACCGCGACGCTGACCTTCGAGGGGTCGGATATCTACGCTTCCGGCAAGTCGGGTCCGTACGATGTCGTCGACGTCAGATTCCTCTCTGACCCGATGGCCAGCGATTGCACGACCGAGGCTCTGGTTTCGAACCTCGGGCAGACGCAGGCCTACGACTATCACGCGTTCCAGCACAGGCAGATCGCCATCGACCCGACGTTGGTTTCGGTGTCCACCACCGACGGCGACGACAACGGCTACTTCGAAGCGCTGTCGGCCAGCGGCCAGGTCACGGTCGAGCATGGTGGCAGGTATCTCGTTGCGGCGGGCCTCTACGCCCAGGACGGTACCCAGGTCGCGCAAGCCTCCAAGCAGGTCGATCTGACCGACGGGAGCAACTCCTTCACTCTGCTCTTCGACGGCCGTGACATCTGGCGGAGCGGCAAGGACGGCCCGTACACGATCAGGAACCTATCAGTCGCGTTTGCGGCCAGCCCGTCCATCGGCGACTCCATCGCCGACTCGGTCACGAGCTCTTCCTACACCGTTTCGCAGTTCACGCCGTCACCGACCTCGGCTATCGACGCCAGCTCGATACCTTTGGTGGTCAACTCGACCAGCCTCTCCGTTCCCTACGCCGCCACAATTCCGAACTCGCCCGGCAGCTACGTGGAACTCTGGCAACGACACGAAGCCCCCAGCGGCTCGTGGAGCAGCTGGACCAAGGTCGCGACCTCGACCACCTCGCCCATCCCCGTAAGCCTGGATTCCGGCGCCGGCACCTATGAGTTCGCGACGGCGGCGGTAGATCCCACGACCGGCATGAGCCAACCCTTGCCCGCCGAGGGCCAGGTGTCCGTCCAGCTCGCGACATTTACGAGCGCGACCTCGGCGTCTGTCACAGCCCTCGCCAGCTCGGTCAGCTCCGGCACGCTCTCCGTGGCCTACACGACCAGTGGGACCGGCGCGCCGCCGGCCAGTGTCGAGCTGTGGCAGCGCTATCAGGCGCCGGGATCGACGACCTGGACCGACTGGGCGAAGGTCGCGACCGCAACCGCCTCCCCCTTCAATGTCTCGCTCACGTCGGGTGACGGGCGTTACGAGTTCTACACGATCGCGGTGGATGCGGCCGGGAACCGTCAGGCCGCGCCCACGACGGCCGACGCGTTCACTGTCCTCGACACCGTCGCTCCCACGTCGTCCGTCTCGGCTTTGCCGTCGGCAGTCAACGATACCTCGATCTCCGTGCCATTCTCGGCAGCGGACGATGCCAACGGTTCGGGCGTCGCCGGTGTCGAGCTGTGGCGGCGCTATCAGGCGCCGGGATCGACGACCTGGACCGACTGGGCGAAGGTCGCGACCGCAGCCACCTCCCCCTTCAATGTCTCGCTGACGTTGGGTGACGGGCCTTACCAGTTCTACACGATCGCGGTGGATGCGGCCGGCAACCGGGAAACCGCCCCGGCAGTCGCCAAAGCCTGGATGGTTCTCGACACCGGCACGCCCACCTCGGCGGCCGGATCGCTGCCGTCCACGACGACGGCAGCCTCGCTGACGATCCCCTACACAGTCACAGCTACCAACCCGGCAGGCACGCAGGTGTCGGTCGAGCTCTGGCAGCGCAGCCAGGATCCGATTACCCACATCTGGACATCCTGGACGAAAGTCTCGACCGTGACGAACGGCTCGACCCTGACGGCCAGCCTCTCCGGCGACGGCCGGTACGAGTTCTTCACAGTTGCGGTCGATGCCGCGGGCAACCGTGAGACCAAGCCGCAGACGGCCGCAGCATTCACGGTCTGCGACCGGACCGCGCCCTCGACTGCGGTCACCGCCCTGCCCGCCTCCACCACCGCCACGACGCAGAGAATCGCGTACAGCGTCAGTGACAACGGCGGCACCGGCGTCGTCTCGCTCGCCCTGTACGGCCGCTTCTCCGCGGCCGGCACCTCGAGCTGGTCGAGCTGGAGCGTGATCGCGAATCCCTCGACCACGGGCTCATCGGTCACGGTCACGCTGGGATCGGGAGACGGTCGATACGAGTACTACTTCGCTGCGACTGACGCCGCCGGCAATGTGGAGTCGGGCGGTGTCTACGACACCTACACCGTGCTTGACCGAGCGGCGCCGGTCACCAAAGCCGTGAGCCCGGCCGCGGCCGTCAACTCGACGACGCTCAGCTTGGGCTACACGGCGACCGAGCCATCCAACTCATCCGGCATGGCATCGGTCGATCTGTACCAGCGCTTCACGCCTTCGGGTGGAACGGCAGGCAGCTGGACGAAGGTGGCGATGGCCGCCTCCTCACCGATCACCGTTTCGCTCAACAAGGGCGACGGCAAGTACCAGTTCTACACCGTCGGCGTCGACACGGCGGGCAACCGCGAGACGAAGACGGCAACGGCTGAAGCGTCGACGGTGCTCGATACGGTCGGCGAAACGTCCAAGGCCGGGTCGATCGCGGCCCTTACGACCACGACGTCTGTCAAAGTCACTTACACCGCTACCATTCCCGACTCCAAGGGAACTGCGGTCACGATCGAGTTGTGGTCCCGCTTCCAGGCCGGATCGGCCGGATGGAGCACGTGGTCCAGGGTCACTTCCGTAGCCAACGGAGGAACCCTGACGGCCCCGCTGACCGCGGACGGCCGCTACGAGTTCTACACCATCGCGGCTGACGCCGCCGGCAACCGCGAGACCAAGCCTCAAACGGCCGAGACGTTCACGGTCCGAGACAAGAACGCGCCGGTCAGCTCGGCTTCGGCCCTGGCATCTCCGTCGAAATCGACCGCGCAGTCCGTTGCCTATACGGCCACCGACGATGGTTCGGGTATCGCCTCGGTGGAGCTGTGGCAGCGCTTCCAGGCTGCGGGCTCCAAGACGTGGAGCGCCTGGGCCAAGATCGCCACTCCAACGACCTCCCCGGTCAGCGTAACGCTGGGCTTGGGAGACGGTCGCTACGAGTTTTACACGATCGCTGTCGACGTGGCCGGTCACCGCGAGGCGGCGCCGACCACCGCTGACACCTTCGTCATCCTGGACACCACTCCTCCCAGCTCCTCGGTGATTACGTTGCCGGCCACCGCCTCGGGCGGCAGCGTGTCGTTGACCTACACCTCGACTGACAACACCAACAGCTCGGGCGTGGCGTCGGTCGAACTCTGGACCCGCTACAAGGCCAACGATGGCGCGGCCGCGGGAACGTGGACCAAGGTCGCAACCAGCACCTCCGCCAGTGGAACCTTCACCGTGCCGTTCGGCTCAGGTGCCGGTATCTACGATGTAGCGACCGTCGCCGTCGATGGCGTCGGCTACCGAGAGGCAACCTCGGTCAAGACCTCGATCCGGGCAATCAGCTGGGCGCCATCGACGGTAGTCAACGCCGATACCGGCTCGGCTCTCCAGGACAACGTGGCCTATGCCATGAGCCCAGACGGAACGCTCTACGCAGTCTGGGACGACATGCGCAACGGCAACAGCGACGTCTACTTCAGCCAGCGCGACCCCTCCTCGGGGGCGTGGTCCGCTGAGACAAGACTCAACACGGATACCACGACAACCTCCCAGCGAACTCCGGCCATCGCGGTCGACGGTTCGGGCAACGTATATGTCGTCTGGGCCGACGATCGCGCCGGCTCTACCGATACTGACATCTACTTCGTGAAGCGCACCGGCACCACCTGGGGCGCCAACACGAAGGTCAGCGACGCGACGAGCGCGTCGATCCAAGACCAGCCGCGGATCGCGGTCACTCCGGCCGGCATGGCCGTGGCGGTCTGGGTCGACAAGCGCTCGAGCCAGACCAACATCTACAGCGCCCGACTCGCTGCGGGCGCCACGACCTGGTCTGCCAACTTCAAGGTGACGGGCAACACATCGGCCGCCAAGGCGGCGCCCGACGTTGCCATGGCCTCCGACGGCACGGCCTGGGTGGTCTGGCAGGACGCCCGAACGAACGCCGGCGACATCTACGCCGCATCGCTCGGTCCGACGGCGACCGCCTGGTCGACGAATACCCGGGTCGACGATGACACGGTCACTACGGGCGTCGATCGCTCACCGCGGATCGGCATCGCGTCGAACGGAAACCTGCTGGTCGCCTGGCTCGACGGCCGGACGGCAGCCGGGCAGGTGCGCGTGCGCCAACGGACGGGCACGACCTGGTCTGCGAGTGTCCAGGTGAGCGACGCGACTGCGGTCGTCGGAACTCGGCTGGCTCTCGCCACCAAGTCCGATGGCGGCGTGATCCTGGCCTGGGACGATACTCGGGCCACGACCTCGGCCATCTGGGGCGCTCAATGCGAGACCGGCTCAACTTCCGTGACTCGTTGTGCCGTTCCGGAACTCTGGAGCGATCAGTCTGGCGCCGCGTACCGGCCCACCCTGGTTTCGAGCGGCTCGAATGTGGTCCTCGGCTGGCGCGACGACACGACCGGGGGCGGCGACATCCGCTTCCGGGTTCGCACTCCAAGCTGAGGTCAGAATGGCGGACGGGCGGTGAGCGCCCGCCCGCGATCGATTGTTTGAGCGATCAGGACGCCCTCCCGCTCTGAGCGAAGGAGCGGCTGAAAGGGGTGGGTCCTCACTGCGTTCGCGAGCAGGGCACACTCGCCGTCAGGGTCGCCGCGAACCGGCTCGCCGAAGATGACGCACTCGCCCTCGGCGTCGAGGCGCAGCATTCGACTCGTCCGCCGCGGCCATAGCCCGTTGCGCGCCATCCTCGATGTCAACGTCCTGATCTCGGCGCTGATCTCCCTGTCCGGTAGCCCGGCGCGGCTCATGCTCGCCTGGCAGGAGGGTCGGTTCGAACTGATCGTGCCCCCGCGCTGCTTGCTGAGCTTCGACGAGCGCTGGCGTACCCGAAGCTCGAGCCCCTCATCCCGCGCCCGGACGCCGACGCCTTCGTGGCCTGACTGTCGCGATCCGCTGTCCTCGCGCGCGATGCGACCTCCCCTCCACCGATTCACGCGGCCGACCCCGACGACGACTACCTGCTCGCGCTGGCAGCCGAACAACGAGCGGGACTCATCAGCGGGAATGCGCACGTGCTCGCCATGGCCAGCCACTATCCGATTCAGGGGCCCGCGGACTTCCTCGCGACCATCCTGCGTGAGAGCGACTGACCGACCGTAGCCCGGCTCGCCTGGCGAGTCTCGGGCTTTGGCCGAATCCATTCGCTGCTGATGGGCGCATCCTCCATCCTCCGGTAAGGGAGGCACGGGGGCCTTCGGGTTCCCCTCCAGCGCGGCGTCCCAATACGGTCGCCAAGAGCCATCGCCGAAGGCAATGGCTCACCGTCGCGCAGGGCCAATGGCGAGTCCGACCCTTTGCCGCCGGGCGCATGTGCCCACGGAGGCTCCTTTGGCACTGATGGCAGTAGCATTCCCGATCCTGCCCCAGAAGACCGCCGAGTGGCGGAGCTTCATGGACGAGCTCAACGGCCCGCGCCACGCCGACTTCGCCGACTCCCGCCGTCGTGCGGGTGTCCAGGAGCGCACGTTCCTTCAGGCGACCCCGATGGGCGACCTCGTGATCGTGACTCTCGAAGGCGACGACCCCGCCCGTTCCTTCGGACAGATGGTGCACTCCACCGACGCGTTCACGGTCTGGTTCTTGGAGCGTGTCAAGGCGATCCACGGCGTCGATCTCACCGCAGAGATGGACTCGCCGTCACAGCTCGTGATCGACTCGAGCCGCGCCGCCGTCCTGGTGAAGTAATCGCGTCGCCGGACCCCGGCGTCACGACAACGAGAGCCCCGGCCGCTTCGGTCGGGGCTCTCTTCGCGTCCTGCTGGCTCGTCCCGCGAACTGAGTCAGTCGGTGGGGATCACGGCGCCGGTAAGCGCGTCTACCCGGGCGGAGACGTATTCGGCGGTCGACTCGTAGAAGAGCATGTAGGTCCAGTACGGACCGCTGCCGTCGACCTCGCTGAAGTTCAGAGCGAGGCTCGGCTCCTTCGTCTTGTCGAGAGGGTACTGGGCGGCGAGTGAGGCCTTGCCGAGCGTGACCGCCGTGTCGCTGTCGATGATGCTGTAGGGGATCCGCTTCGTGTACGGGCCGACGAACGAACTCACGTCGCTCCCGCTCACCTCACGGGTCTGGGTGACCGCGCCCCACGGATCGATGTCGACCAGGAGCACGGCATCGGCCGCGGCCTTGTCGATGAACTTGAGGGCCCAGCTGTTCGGCTCGCCATCGTCGTTGACGTACTGGCCGGTCGCGATGATGAGGTACGCCCCGCTGCGCCACTTCTGCGCTTCCGCCCGCGCCTTGCGCCACTCCTCGCGGAATGTGTACGACAGCGGCCCGCCGCCGCCTTCGGCGATGCCCCGCCCGGGCGGGATGTCGTCGGCGAGCGTCTGGCCGGTCGTGACCGTGGTCGGCGCAGAACTCCCGATCAACGGCGTGCCCTGACCGACCGGTCCCGTAGCGGTCGAGACCGCGCTGCCGCAGCCGACCAGCGTCAAGGCCGCGATGGCGAAACCGACGACGGCAGCCATCGGTGCGTGCGTCCGGCTCTCCCCGGCGATCGACATTGCTCCCACCTCCACGTTCAGCGCGCGGCCACATCTCCGCTGACGGTGCGCAGGCGATTGTGGCGTGTGCTCGACGAAACCATCCTCCGGTGGGCATCCCGCGTCAAGGGGATGGGCAGTTCGCTACTTCAGAGCCGGCCGGATCGCCGCGAACCGGCCACGACCTGCCCGGCAACGCGATAATGGCGGGGCCGTCGAGGGTCGGTCCACCGAACTGCACAGGAGCGAATATGGGCTGGAAGGCGAGCAACATCCCGGACCTCACCGGAAAGGTGGCGGTCGTGACCGGCGGCAACGGCGGCCTGGGTCTCGAGACCGTCCGCCAGCTCGCCGCCCACGGCGCCCACGTCGTCATCGGCGCGCGAAATCTCGACAAGGCCGAGGCGGCGCGCAAGCAGATCGAGTCGACCGTGCCGGGCGCGACACTCGATATCCGCCAACTCGATCTCGGCTCGCTAGCCTCGATCGCCGAGTTCGCGCGGGCCGTGAAGGCCGTGAACCCGAAGATCGACATGCTCTTCAACAACGCCGGGGTGATGGCGGTCAAGGAAGGGAAGACGGCCGACGGTTTCGAGATCCAGTTCGGGACCAACGTGCTGGGGCACTTCGCCCTGACGATGCGCCTGCTGCCGGCTCTCCTCGCCACGCCGTCGCCCCGTGTCGTCAGCACCACCTCCACCGCGCGGTTCCAGGCCGGCAAGTACGACCTGTCGAACGCGCACATGCACGGCTGCTACGACCCGTGGCAGGCCTACGGGATGTCGAAGCGGGCCGACCTGCAGTTCGCCTTGGAGTTGAACCGGCGCCTCGCGGCGCGGGGCCTGGCCGCATTCGCCGCCGACCCGGGCTTCTCCAAGACCGACCTCCAGCCCGCCAGCGCTCGAGCCAATGCCGGCTTCATGCAGCGTTTCTGGCGGGTGGCGGTGGCCCTGACCGGGCAGCCGGCGGCGATGGGCGCCCTGCCTCAGCTCCGCGCCGCCACGGACCCGGCCGCCGTGGGAGGAACCCTGTACACGCCCCGCTGGATCACCTTCGGCGCGCCGATCGTGCGGGGCGTGGGCAAGCGCATCGACAACCCGGCCCAGATGACTCAACTCTGGGAGCTGTCCGAGCACGAGACCGGCCTGACGCTCGACGCGGCGCTCGAGTAGCCGACCCGGTTGCGCCTCGGGTCAACCGGACCGGCAACCGAGGGCTCCGCCCACCCGGAGTCATAATCGAGCAGGCGACGTTCCTGAGCGCGAGGGCTATCCTCCAGCCTGACATCACCACACCAGGAGGGGTTCGATCATGCAGTCCGGTCCGGTAGCAGCGACCTACGTTCTCAACCAGAAGCTGATGTCGCTGAGCGGCGATCTCTGGATCGACGACGGCAACGGCAACCACGCCTTCGAAGTCGATCGCAAGATGCTCGTGGTGCGGCGCACTCTCCTCCTGCAGGATCCGGCAGGCAACCCGCTGTACGAGATCAACCAGTCGCTGGCGCACCTGCACCAGACCTTCGAGATCAAGCGCGGCGAGGAGATCGTGGCCACGATCCAGAAGGCTCTCGTCAACATCATGGGCGATCACTTCACGATCGCTCTGGCGGGCGGCGAGCAGCTCAAGGTGACCGGCGACTGGATCGCCCGCGAGTTCCACATCACCCGCGGCGGGGTGGACGTGGTCTTCGCCTCGCGCCGGCTGCTGGCCATTCGCGACGCGTACGGCGTCCAGATCGCGGCCGGCTTCGAGGTCCCGCTCGCCCTCGCTATCGTCGTTGGCCTCGAACAGATGGAGCTCGAGGCGCGCCAGCGCTAGGCGGCGTGAACCCCCGTTTGCCGGTAGAGTGGTCCCTGAGGAGACCACGAGCGGTCTCCAAGGAGACCGCTGAATGAGACGCGTTCTGGTTCTGTTGTTCGCAGCCGGTCTGGTGGCGGGCTGCTCGTCTGTTGACGAGCCGACGTACCCGCTCCCGGCGACCCCCATCATCTGGCCGATGCCGACCGTGTTCGACCTGAGCGGGGTGGCCTGTCCGGCGGCGAGTCTCGCGCCCGTCAAGATCTACTGGGACGCCACCCACCGGGCGCTCAACATGGGCGGCCAGAAGGTGTACTGGCCGGCCGGCTTCACGGCCCGCATTCTGCCCGACGGACACCTCGAGCTGTTGGCTCCCGACGGCACAGTCGTCGGCCGCGACGGCGACACGATCACGCTGGGCGGCATCGACTACTCGCACATCTGCCGCGTCGCGGGAGTGCAGTACTAGCGGGTCGCGCGTTAGTCGCGCGTCGTCGACCCCTCGAGTCCGAGCAGCAGGCGCTTGACGGCGAGCCCACCCTGGCGGTCGGCGTAGGTAGAGCCGCCGTAGCCGCCGAGGGTCCGGTTGGCGCCGATGATCCGGTGGCACGGGATCAGGATCGGGACGGGGTTGCGGCCCATCGCACCGCCCACTGCCTGCGCCGCGCCGGGTCGACCGATTCTCCCGGCCAGCTCGCCGTAGCTCGCCGTCTCGCCGAACTGGAGTCGGGCGGCGCCGGTCAGCACGAGCCGGTCCCAGTCGGAGACGCGCAGGTCGATCGGCGCATCGAAGCTCTGCCGGGCGCCGGCGAAGAACTCGCCGATCTCGCCTGTTGCGGCGGCGAGCGTGGTGCGCCATTCCGCCGGCACGTTGCCGTCCTCGGCGGGGAGCACTCGGCCGTGGAGCCGCCGGGCCAGCTCGTCCACGAACGTCGGCGTCTCCGCGCCCAGATCCACGGCCACGATGCCGATCTCGGTCGTGGCCACGTGGAGCACTCCCAAGGGAGCCGGGCACGCGGTAAAGGCGGCGACGGGGCGGTCGAGTGGAGTGGGCATCTGGTCAGTGTGGACCGTTGGGCTTCGCGCTGCAGCCGTGATGGCAAGCCTCTTGTTTGCCGAGTCTGGCGGTCGAGTCTATACTCCCCGGGAGTATGCAAACGATCGACGCCACCTCCACGTCCGTTCCTTCCGCCGAGATACAGCTGCCCATCGAGGGCATGAGTTGCGCTTCGTGCGTGAACCGGATCGAGCGCTACCTGCGCAAGACCCCGGGTGTGGCGGAGGCCAACGTCAACCTGGCGACCGAGGTCGCGACCATCACGTACCTGCCGGAGATCGCCGGGCTCGATGAGCTGGCACGGGCGATCGAGGCGGCCGGCTACGAGGTCCGCCAGCTGCCGAAATCGACCCTAAGCGGGCAGGCCGGCCTGATCGAGGAGCCCGACGCAGAGGCGGCCGAACGGGCGCGCGAGCAGCGTTCGCTCGGGCTGTCGGCCGCGGTCGCGCTCGGCGTGGCGGCGATCACGATGGGCCTGATGTACGCCCCGAGCGTGCCGGTCACGATGGAGCAGCTCGCCTGGGTCCTCGTCGGGCCGGCGACATTCGTGCAGTTCTGGGCCGGGCGGCGCTTCTACCGCGCGGCGTGGCGGGCGGCCATCCACGGCTCGACCAACATGGACACGCTCGTCGTCGTGGGTACGAGCACGGCTTGGGCCTTCAGCGTGCTGGTGACGCTGGCGCCCGAGATCTTCCGTTCGGCCGGCATCGAACCTCAGACGTATTTCGACAGCTCGACCGCCATCGTCGGCCTGGTCCTGATGGGCCGCTGGCTCGAGGCGCGGGCGAAGGCGCAGACGGTCGGCGCCATCAAGGAGCTGCTCGGGCTGCAGGCGCAGTCGGCCCGGATCGTTCGGGCGGGGCGCGAGATCGACGTGCCGCTCGAGGAGGTTCGCGTCGGCGATCTCGTGCGGGTGCGGCCGGGCGAGCGCCTGCCGGTGGACGGGCGCGTGGTGGAGGGCGAGTCCGCGGTCGACGAGTCGATGCTGACCGGCGAGCCGGTTCCGGCTGACAAGCGGTCCGGCGACGAAGTGATCGGCGGCACGATGAACCGCCAGGGCACTTTCCTGTTCCGCGCGACGCGTGTCGGCCGCGACACGGCCCTGGCCCACATCGTCGATCTGGTCCGGCGTGCCCAGGGCTCCAAGGCGCCGATCCAGCGTCTGGCAGATCGCATCGGCGGCATTTTCGTGCCGGTGGTTCTCGGCGTCGGCGCGCTGACATTCGGGCTGTGGTTCGTCTTCGGGCCAGACCCGAGGCTGACCCACGCGCTCGTGGCCTTTATCACGGTCGTGGTGATTTCCTGCCCATGCGCGATGGGTCTGGCCACTCCGACGGCGATCATGGTGGGCACGGGCAAAGGCGCCGAGGCTGGCGTGCTGATCCGCGGCGGCGAGGCCCTCGAGATGGCCGCCGGGATCCAGGCCGTCATATTCGACAAGACGGGCACATTGACCCGCGGCCGGCCGTCGCTGGGCGAGGTCGTGGCGGCGGCGGGCTTCACCGCCGCCGAGGTGCTCGACATCGCCGCGTCGGTGGAGCGGGGGAGCGAGCATCCGCTGGCCGCGGCGATTCTGACGCGCGCCGACGAAGCGGGGCTGGGGCAGCGGCAGGTCGAGGGGTTCGAGGCGGTTGCCGGTCGGGGCGTGCGCGGCCGCGTCGACGGGCGCGAGGTGAGCGTCGGGACCGCCGCGTTCCTCGAGAGCGCGGGCGTTGACGTGGCGCCGCTCGCAGCCGCCGACACGGGCTCAGCGGTCACGTACCTCGCGGTCGACGGACGAATCGCCGGCGCGTTGCCCACGATCGACGAGATCAAGCCCGAGGCGGCAGCCGCCGTCCGCGAACTTGCGAGCGCCGGCATCGAGGTCTGGCTGGTCACGGGCGACCAGGCCCGAGTCGCCCGTTCCGTGGCTCTGGCCGTTGGCATCGTGCCGGAGCGCGTCCTCGCCGAGGTGCTGCCCGCCGGCAAGGCCGACGCCGTGGCCGCCATCCAGGCTCGTGGCGTACGAGTGGCAATGGTGGGCGACGGCATCAACGACGCCCCCGCGCTGGCCCGCGCGGACGTGGGCATCGCCATCGGCACCGGCGCGGACGTGGCCATGGAAGCTTCCGACATAACGCTGGTCGGCGGCGATCCGCGCGCGGTGGCCACGGCCATTCGCCTCTCGCGCCAGACCCGGCGGGTGATCCGCCAGAACCTGTTCTGGGCATTCGGCTACAACGTCGTCCTGATCCCGGTGGCGATGGGCGCGCTCTTCCCCGTCTTTGGCGTCACCCTGAACCCGGCACTTGCCGCGGCCGCGATGGCCTTCTCGTCGGTGAGCGTCGTCTCGAACTCGCTACGCCTGAGGCGCTTCTCGCTGAGGGTTCGGGCGGCTCCCGCGGTCTCCACGGCCCGCTCAGGCTCAGCGGCCGGGACGGCGTAGCGCGGGGCCCCAGGCCCCCTCGGCGCCTCCGGGTCCGAGCCGCAGTCGGGGCTCCAAGAAGTGGAGGCCCGAGCCTGAGTGCAGCCCGAGTCGCGCAGGCCCAATCCGGAGTCGCGCAGACCAAGCCTCCGACCGCGCCGCGCAGACCTGAACTCGTGCCGCCCGCGATCTTGGCCATTTGCAAACCCGGGCAGCACCAAGCGCCCGAATCGACGTCCAAGCCGCGACAACTCGGCCATCCGCTAACCGGGGTAGCATGAGTCCTTGACGCTCCTCGTCGATCCGCCGTGAGGGCGACCAGATGCTCCCGATTCGACCGAGAAGCGCATTGTTAGAGCCTGTTTCCATCCCAATTCCTCGGTGAAGGCCGTTGGCCGCCCGCGACGCGTGGCCAAAACCCGTCCGGAACCGGCCCCGTGCTACGTGCATTGGCCAATGGCCAAAACACCGCTTGCCCGTCGCCGCGGAACGGAGTTGATCGAGCGCTCAGCCGCGCCGGACGCGGCCGCGATCGCAGATGCCGCGCCCTCTCATCTTCCGCTCAGACTGAGTACGCGACCACGACCACGGCCACCAACCCCAGCGCAGCTCCGCCCAGGGCCGACCGCAGGCCCGTAGACCGGCCGAAGCCGAGTGGCGCCGCCAGCTGCCCGACGAGCAGCCCGCCCAAGGCGACCGGGACCGATATGGCCGCCGCAATTACCCCCAGCGGCAGGTTCCGCCCCAGAGAGTGAACGAGCACGTCGTCGCGGGCCACGAGCGAGACGAGCATGAACATGTCGGCCGCGATGAGGAACGCGGCAAAGACACCGAGCACGGCGTCCTCGCGGGTGGCGGCCAGGAAGGTCGGATAGCTCACCACGAAGATCCCCAGCGCCACGACCGCCGGCGTGAGGATCAGCGAGCTGTCGAGGCCATGGGGCAGCTGAAGGCGGGGTTCGGGTCGGCTTAGCTGGAACGCCACTAGCGTGCCAACGGCGAGCATGGCTCCAATGACGCCGGCTTCGAATCCGCGTCGCATCCACGGAGGCAGAATTCGGCGCAGCACGCCCGGAATCCTACACTCACCGGCCGATTGGACTGCTCGAGCCGCAACGGCGAACTCGCCAGCCGCCACGGAGGTCGATTGGCGCCCGATTCGCTCGCGCCCGTCGCTCGGGGCCTACGCCTCGAAGCGGCGGAAAACGGCGACCGCGTTCTGGCCGCCGAAGCCGAAGCCGTTGATGATCGCCGTGTCGACCTTCTTGGCCCGCTTGACGTTCGGGATGTAGTCGAGGTCGCACTCCGGGTCGGGGTTTGTCAGGTTGGCCGTTGGTGGCATGACGCCGTCGCGAATGGCCCCGATGGCGGCCAGACCGCTGACCGCGCCGGCCGCCCCGAGCAGGTGGCCGACCATCGACTTGGGCGAGCTGATCGCGACCTTGTAGGCGTGCGCCCCGAAAGTCGTCTTGATCGCCCGCGTCTCGGTCACGTCGTTGAGTGGCGTAGATGTCCCGTGGGCCACGATGTAGTCCACCTCGTCCGGCGCGACGCCGGCATTGCGGAGGGCCTTGGTCATCGCGGCCGAGGCGCCGCGCCCGGTGGGCTCCGGGGCGCTGATGTGGAACGCATCGGCGGTGATGCCGCCGCCCGCGACCTCGCATAGGATCCTGGCGCCGCGGGCCATGGCGTGCTCGGCCGACTCGAGGACGACGCATGCCGCGCCCTCGCCGAAGACGAAGCCGTCGCGGTCGCGATCGAATGGCCGCGAGGCGCGCGTGGGATCGTCGTTGCGGTGCGACAGGGCGCCCATGTTGCTTAGGGCGGCGAAGGCGATCGGCAGCAGCGAGCCTTCGGTGCCGCCGACCAGCGCCACGTCGACTTCGCCGTCGCGGATCATGCGCAGGCCGTCGACGAAGGCGATGACGCTGCTGGCGCAGGCCGCGACCTGGGTCAGGACCGGGCCGCTGATGCGGTACTTCATCGAGATCTGGCAGGCGGCCATCGAGCCCGACAGGGCCGGGATTGCGAAGGGCGAAACCTGCCCCGGGCCCTTCTCGGCAAGGACCGCGGTGCCCGTGATGACCTGATCCATGCCGCCGCCGCCGGTGTTCATGCAGACCGCGACGCGGTCGCGCTGATCCTGGTCATAGCTGCTGAAGTCGATGCCGGAGTCGTCGACGGCTTCGGTCGCAGCCGCCATGGCCAGGTGGATGAAGCGGCTCATGCGGCGTGCCATCTTGCGATCCATGGCGACTGTCGGGTCGAAGTCCTTGACCTCGGCCGCGATCCGGACGTCCAGTCCGGCGGGGTCGAATTGGGTGATGGGGCCCACGCCAGAAGCGCCGGCCAGCAGGCCCTCCCAATAGGCTTGGGCCGTGTTGCCGATTGGGGTGACGGCCCCGAGACCGGTAACGACAGCGCGACGGGCAGGATCCTTGGTGGGCACGAGCCATCTCCTAGACGTACTGCAATGGAGGCGACCACCGCTGGCGGCGCCCAGCTCCTCTGACCCGGCGGGGCGTGAGGTCCTCCGCCAGTGGGACGGCGGCCGGAGCTACCGAACCTCACACGGCGCGGCGACAACCGACCATGAGATTGTACCGGCTCGGCGCCCCGACGCTTTAGGGCCGTTCGGACTGGCCATTGTGCAGAAGGTCTGTCATGCGGCGCAGGAAGACACGAACTGCCTCGCGTTCGGACTCGTCGAGCGGCTCGAGTGCCTCCTCGATGTCATTGATGCGCCACTGGTAGGCCCGTTCAACCTCATCGCGCATGTCCGGGTTGAGTTTGACTCGCACGACACGGCGGTCTTCGGCGTCCCGCTCGCGCGTGACGGAGTGGGCCGCAGCCAGTTCCTCTACGACGCGGCTGGCCCAACCGTAGGAGATGCCCAGGCCGGACGCGAGCTGACCGACTGTCCTCTCGCCGTTCGTGTACAAGTGGATGGCGGCCCGGAGAGCGTGAGGCGAGACCAGCACGGAGGTCATCCCGGGGCCCCGTCGCGCGGGGTCTAGAACTCCGCCGGCCGCCGGCAAGTCTCCGTCCGCATGACGCGCGGCATACGCGGCGTGTAAGAACTCCATCACGAGGCGGCTGGTCCCCAGCGCCTCGTCGGACAGGCGGCCGCCTGCCAGCCGGTTTGTCCCGACCATGGTCTTCTCAGCCATAGTGCCGATCTTACCATGAGCACTTTGCTGATCATTGTCTCGAACAAGTTCGTCGCGAGAGTCTCAGACCTCGGTCGGGCGAGGCTGCCGTCGCGGCGTCACCCGGAGCTAGTCGCCCGTGTAGCGCTTGAAGATGACGGCCGCATTGTGGCCGCCAAGTCCGATGTTGTTCGATAGCGCGTAGCGGAGTGGCCGCTCCACCGTTTCGGTGAGGATGTTGATGTTGCACTCCGGGTCGGGCTCGACGTAATTGAGCGTAGCGGGCACCGTCTGGTGGTAGATCGACAGGACGGTCGCTATGCCTTCGAACGCGCCGGCGGCGCCCATCATGTGGCCCGTCATCGACTTGGTAGCGGAGATGAGGATGTCCGGCGTGTGGCTGCCGAAGGCGCCCCAGATGGCCTCGCTCTCGCACTTGTCGCCGAGAGGCGTGGACGTTCCATGGGGGTTGATCATGTCGATCTCGTCGGCCGGAACGCCGCGCCGCTCGAGGGCCATCTTCATCGCCCGAGTCGAGCCCTCGCCGTGGTCGGCAGGGGCGATCATGTCGTAGCCGTCCGCGGCCGAGCCATAGCCGACGACCTCGGCGTAGATCCGGGCGCCGCGGGCCTTGGCGAGATCGAGGTCCTCGAGGATCAGGGCTCCTGCGCCCTCTCCCAGGACGAAGCCGTCGCGGGTCCGATCGAACGGCCGGCAGACGGTCCCGATCGGCTTGCCCGGCAGGGGACTGCCCAGGCCGCGCATGTTGGTGAAGCCGACATGGACCAGCTCGAGGAGCGGCGACTCGGCCGAGCCGGCTATCACCGCGGTGCAGTCACCCCGGCGGATCGCCTCGGCCGCCTCACCGATGGCCGTCGTGCCTGTCGAGCAGGCCGACACCGGACAGAAGTTGTGGCCCTTGGCTCCCGTCTCGATGGCAACGGTGCCGGAGCTGGCGTCGACGATCCCGTTGGCGAGAAAGAACGGGCTCACCAGGCGAGCTCCCTTGGTGTGCCAGACCTCCTGGTTGGAGATGAAGAGGCCCTGGCCGCCGCCGCCCGAACCGTAGATAACGCCGATGTCGTAGTGGTTGTCGTCGTTGATTTCGAGGCCGGAGTCGGCCACGGCCATCTTCGACGACGCGACGGCGAAGTGGACCGTGGTCTCGGTTCGGCGAGCGTCCTTGAAGTTCCAGAACTTCGTGATGTCGAAGTCATGGACCTCGCCACCGGCCTTGTGCTCGTACGGCGTGGTGTCGAAGTGGGTGATCTCGCCGATGCCTGAGTGGCCGTTGACGAGGTTCTGCCATACGGTGTCCAGGTCGTTGCCGATCGGGCTGACCACACCAAGCCCGGTAATGACAACTCGTCGGTTGTAGTCGGGTTTGCGCACTGGTTGATGTTCCTCCGGGGTGGCTGCGCCGCAGATGGCTGTGGCGGATGTTCAGTTGGCTGGGGCGACGTCGACGAAGGGCACGGCGATCCCGCCTGGGGACGTCGCTTCGTCGGTGGCGAAGGTCTCTGCTTCTGGTGCGATGCGCTTGATCAGACCGGTCAGGACCTTGCCGGGTCCGACCTCGATGAAGGTGTCCACCCCGTCGGCGGTCATCCGCCGTACCGCCGCGACCCAGTCGACACCCCGCGTCAGGTGCTCGATGAGCTCGCTGCGGGCACCCTCGGCCGTGGTGATCGGACGGGCGTCGGCGTTGGCGAGCAGAGGGATCTTGGGGTCGGCAAATGCGATCGTGGCGAGGACGCCGGCCATACCCTTGGCTGCGTCGGCCATCAGAGACGAGTGGGCGGCCACCGAGACCGGCAGCAGGATGCCGCGACGGGCGCCCAGGTCCTTGACGGCTGCGACCGCTGCCTCGACCGCGGCACGATCGCCCGAGATGACGACCTGGCCGGGGGCGTTGCGGTTGGCGACGGTGAGACTGCCGTGAGGCGTTCCGGCGGCGATCAGCTCGGGCAGTCGCGCATCGTCGAGACCGATGATCGCGGCCATTGCGCCCGAGCGGCCACTGCCGGAGGCCTGCATCTGCCTGCCGCGCTCGCGGACCAGGCGGACCGCATCGGCGAGCGTGATCACGCCCGCGGCGACCATCGCGCTGTACTGGCCCATCGAGTGACCTGCCGCGTAGGCCGGCTCGGGGGCGACTATGCCGTCCGCTGCCCAGCGTTCCCGCAGCGCGGCCAGAAATGCGATCGACACGGCCACGAGGGCGGGCTGGGCGTTGAGCGTCAGGTCGAGCTGCTCGGCCGGGCCCTCGAAGGCCAGGCGGCTGATCGGCTCGCCGAGCGCTTCGTCGGCTTCCTTGAGAATGGCTGCAGCAGCCGGTGAGGCCTCGACCAGGGCCTTGCCCATCCCCACGGACTGAGACCCCTGGCCGGGGAAGACGAAAGCGATTCGGGCCATACGCTGTCGTTGATCTCCTTCGGCTCGCCTGCACGTGTCGGGGACGGACGGGACCTGGCAGAGCCGGGTTGTAGGTTCTTGGGGAAGCCGACTAGGGGGAGCGCCTCGTGAACGAAATGTAAACGGTGACGGAACACTCACGAGGCGAAATGTATGCAGGTTTGCATGGAGCGTGCTCGCGGGCGTACCCTGAGCCAATGCCGCAGTTCCGACCGAAGCTCCCGAACCTCGGTTCCCGACCCACCGACGCGGGGTCGACACAGTCCCTGCAGCCGGACCACCGCGCTCCCGACGACCCCGAAAACACCTGGCCGATGGCCCAGGCCGCGACTTCTCCGGTAGACGCGCGTGGCCCGTTGGAGGAGGCCGGCGGTACCGGTCCCGTAGTGACCGCCGATCCGACGCCGCCGGCCGAGTCCATCGCGCAGCGAGGCGGCACGACGCTCCGCCGCCTTCGCGCCAACTCACGGCCCTTCCTGCACATGCCCACACTCAACGTTCCGAGCCGCGCGGCCGTCGAGTCTGCGGCTCGCGAACTGCTGGCCGGCCCCGTCGAGGCGGCCCGTCAGCGGCTTCAGAACCCGCGCGAATTGTCGGACCGGATCGCCATGGGCCGGGCCATCTGGCGCGACCTCGTCATCGGCTTCGCGGCTCAGCTCGGCGAGCTGAACCTCGGCTTCACCCAGCTCGCGGCGCTGTACGCCTTGGCGGACAGCGGCACCATGACCGTGGCGGACCTGGCCGACGCGTTGGGCCGCTCGCAGTCGGCCACGAGCCGCCTGGTCGAGGGTCTCGTGCAGCGGCAGCTGATCGAACGCAACCAGGATACTGAGGACCGGCGCCAGAGGACGCTCACCCTGACGGGTCGAGGCCAGGCGCTGCTCGGCATCGTCGACCGGGCCCGCGCCCAGGAGTTCCTGTCGATCGTCCGGCCGCTGCCCACCGCCGAGCGGGCGCTCGTTGGCATGGGCGTGGCCGCGCTATCGACCCACGCCATCTCGCGCCGCGGCCGGCTGATCAAGCAGCGGCCAGCGAGGTAGGGGACGGCGTCATCGCGACCCAGAGCAGTCGTAGAGCGGCTGTCCAGGCGGGGGCCACGCACCATCCAGCGATCACATCCGCGGGCAAATGGGCGTGCAGGTGGACACGCGAGACGCCCACGGCGTGCCGAGCGCATCAGGAGGCCGGAATCTATATGGGGCCGCGGAGAGAATCACGCGGCCCCATCGTCTCGGCTACGAAATCGGGCGACGCCGCCGAATAGCGAGGACGAGCAGGGCACCGAAAAGGGCCATCAGAGCGACCGGCAGGAACCAGACCGTGCTGCCGGACTCATCCGAGGAGGGCCCGATGGCGGTGCTGGTAGGCGGGGGCGTTGCGGTGCTGGTAGGCGGGGGCGTTGCGGTGCTGGTAGGAGCCGGCGTTGCGGTGCTGGTAGGAGCCGGCGTTGCAGTGCTGGTGGGAGCCGGCGTTGCGGTGCTGGTAGGAGCCGGCGTGGCCGCGGCGGCCACGACATCGACGGTGGCAAAAGCGTCGCCGCAAAACCCTAGAGCTGGGTAATCGATGCAAGCATTGGCCATTGCCGTTCCCGGAGTTCCGACATCTGTCGAAGTCGGGGCAGCGGTACCGGTCACGGTGAATGTCAGAATGTCACCGGTGGCGGAGGCAGGAATGAGACTGCCGAATCCGTTCCCGAAGTTCACGAGTGTGCAGTCAGCCGGGACGATCTTGCTTGCCGTGTCTGAGCATGTGATGCCGGTGGGGGTGAACCATGTGGGCACGGATCCCAGGAAGGCGCCGTAGTGGGTCGCCTCGACCCCGTTGACGTCCGTCATTGTGGCCGTGAGGATCAGCGGCGTGTTGGTGCCCGCGGTGATCTGGGGCTTGTCCCACTGGAGCTGGGTCCCGACAGTGTCAACGTACGTTCGGAAGCCGAAGTCCGCGGGATCGCTGAGCGTGCTCCACGGTGCGCCCGCCTCGAATGCCTGGCCGCCTGGATAGGTGTTGGTTGAGCCGTACCACACACCAGCGGCGGTTGGGTTGATGACGATCGCATACACCGAGTCCTGCACAACGCTAAGAGGCGTCGGGAAGGAGAAATGTACCCAGCCGGCGCTGGCGGCCACCGTACTGGACGCAGACGCCAGGGTCGGACCGGTTGGCAGGCCGGATGCCGTGGCTTCGATAGATGCAGTGAGGCTCCCGCCCCCACCCAGCGACAAGTACAGGTCGACGCCGCTGAGGAGGCCATACTCGCCGGCCGTGAAGGTCTGGGCCCAGTTGACTGCACCACTCGCGCCGTGCCCGAGTCCGGCAGGATCGTTCCATTGGTCCAGATTGCTCGTCGGGTTGAGGATGGCCAGGGTAGACCCCGGCACCAGGCTGACGAGCAACAAGCTTGCGCAAAACGCGAGCGCACCACGTTTCATGGTCGATGGTCCTCCAACGGTCGATGGCGACGGCACAATTCTCGATGGCAACTCGCCACCGCCTCCGGACCCGGCCAATCCCCATTCCACGGCCGACGCGGCACTCCAGGGGGAACGCGGATCCTCACTCGACGTAAACACGTACCAGAGCGCTCGTCAATCTGTCGGCCGACACCGGCTCACCTGGCGGATCGAGTGGTTCGCCACCGGCCCTGACCGAATAGGGCGTGGATCGCGTCCGGGATCCTCCCACCCTCGCTGGATGCAGTGGCCCCGCCATCTCACCGCAGTTGCCGGACAAGATCAGGGCGAGAGGAGTAGCGCCTCCGACTTCCATGCACTCCGAGTGGAGTCGATCGCCCGGTCGGAATGCAGCGGCAGCTACCCCTCGACGGGTTCGGCCTCGTCGGGAAGCGGCGGCAGGCCCAGGATGGTGCGGGCTTTGTCTTCCTTGTCGACCGAGAGGGCCCAGGTGGCGCGGCCGTCGGCACGGGCGAGGACGCAGCAGCCCTTGATGTTGATGCCGGCGTGGGAGAGCCGGTCGCTGACTTCGCCGAGGGCGCAGGGCGTGTCTTCGATCTGGACCACGACGCTCGTGCCCGCGACGAATGGGAAGCCCATGCCTTTGAGCACGTCGGTCGTGTCTTCGTCGCAGCAATCGGTGTAGATCTCGGCGCTGGTCAGGTTGCCGACGGTCGTCTGGTTGACCTGGATGATGTTCACGCCGCGCGCACACAGAGCCTTGGCCAGATGGGCGAGCTCGCCCGGTCGATTTGGCAGCTGGACGACGAATTGTTGGCTCATGGCTCCCTCCCGACGATCCTGTCAGGCGGTCGAATGTTGGCGCCGGCGGTGAACGGGTCGGCCGCGATGCCGCCACCGTCGGTAGGCTAGCCGATCGGCGGTTCCTCTGCGCTGGGTCGATCCTGGGGGTCGGCGCCGGGGCCCGAGCCGGCCCGCTCGACGTCCATTGCGGCGAGCCGCAGGCCTTCGCCGGGTGTCCGCTCGATGACGAATTCGGCGCCCTCGGCGCAGGTCCCCACCGAAACCTCGCTCCAGGCGTAGCGCAGCGCATCCTCGGTGTGCTCGTCGTCTTCGCCCAGCAGAACTTGGACGGCGCCGACCCGGGTCACGCCGAGCGCCGTGGCCCGCTCGACAACCTTGTCGAGGACGGCCTGGGCCAGCATGGCCTGATGCATGGCTACGCCGATCCTGCGGCGAGCAGCTCGACAACGATCCGGGCCGCTTCCGGAACGGCCGCCGCAACCTCCACGCTCAGTTCCTCGCCGAACACGTCGGTTCGATGGGCCTGGACCGTCACGGCGTGGATGCTGCTCGGCAGGCTCGCTCCCAGCCGCCGACCCAGCGCCAGGGCGGTCCGCAGCGACGCATCGTGGTCCGAGTCGAGGTGGCCCGCGGCATAGTCCGCCAGGTCTTCGAACGAGCAGGACCGGACTTCGCCGATCGGCCGGTCGGGGAACTCGGCGGCGTCCACGAGGATCGCCGACTCGTATCCGGTCAGGACCTCCATCAGCCGCAGGCCGCCGACTCCCAACCGCTCGATGTCGATGTCGGGCATCGGGCGGCCCGCGAGTAGGGCGGCAGCGAGCAACGTTTCGACTTCGTCGGCCACACGCCAGCCCACGCCGTCATCGCCGAGGATCGGGTTGCCCAACCCGATGACGACCGTTCGCGGGCGAACGGTTGGGGTGCGCCCGCTGACGGCGGGCGTATGGGGTTGCGGGTCGCCGGGGACGCGGTTGGCCACGCGGAGTGTCCGATCTAGCAATGCTGCGACAGAACCTCGATGACCTCGCCGTCCGAGTTGCGGATCGCAACCTGGAGCGGCATCTCACCGGGGAGTGAGTGAGTGGCGCAGCCGAAGCACGGGTCGTACAGGCGGAACGCCATCTCGACGCGGTTCAGCAGGCCCTGATGCACGACCGTGCCCTTGTGGATCAGGCTCTGGGCGGCCTTCTTGATCGACATCGCCATCGGCGCGTAGTTGTTGGTCGTGCCGACCACGAGGTTGACCGCAGTCAGAACGCCGCGCTCGTCGGTCCAGTAGTGATGGGTCAGCGTGCCTCGCGGCGCCTCCACCGTGCCGACGCCCTCGGTGGGCTTTTCGGTCGGAACGGTGCGGACGTTGGTCGAGGTGATCTCCGGATCGGTTGCCAGCTCGACCATTCGCTCGGCCGCGTATAGCAGCTCGATCAGACGAGCCCAGTGCGTGGCCAGGCGGTGGTGGACGATGCGCTTGCCGCCGCTCTCCGCCTTGGGCGCGAGGGTGTCGAAGAAGCGCTCGTAGGCGGCCTGGGCCAGCGGCGTGGCCATGCCGTCTGCGGTGTTGAGCCGCGACAGCGGAGTGGCGCAATACACGCCTGACTCCGCGCCGTCGACGAAGCCCTTCCAGCCGATCTTCTTGAGGTACGGGAACTTGAGGTAGGTCCACGGCTCGACGTGCTCCGCGATCCAGTCGCGGTACTCGGCCGGGGCGTAGGTCCCGACGCGCGCGCCGTCCGGCGACATGATGCTGACCTGGCCGTCGTAGAAGTTGACCTTGTTGTTGGCGTCCACCATGCCCATGTAGTAGGTCCGGTGGGTGTAGGCGTCGGAGAGGACCATCTCCTTGTAGGCGTCGTTGCCCAGGACGACCTGGTCGAAGATGCCCAGGCTGAACTGGGCGAACTCGATGGCCGAGCGGCCGATCTTCTCGATCTCGTTGCGCTGGTCGTGGGTGATGCCCTGGGTCATGCCGCCGGGGACGGCGGTCACAGGATGGATCTTGCGTCCGCCGATCATCTCGATGACGTGGTGGCCGTTCTTGCGAGCCTCGATGACCTTGCCGCCGACTTCCATGCCGACCTTGGCGAGGACGCCCAGGATGTTGCGCTCGGCCGCCGGAGCGTCGGGCCCGACCACGAAGTCCGGGCCGCCAAGGGCGTAGAAGTGGGTGGTGTGGTCGGTGACGTAGAACGCGCTGTACAGCAGCTCGCGCAGCAGCTTGGCGGTCCGCGGCGGATCCACGTGGTAGACCGCGTCAGCAGCCTTGGCGGCAGCCATGTGGTGAGCTTCCGGGCAGACGCCGCAGATGCGGTTGGTCAGCGTCGGCATCTCCTCGACGGGCCGGCCGACGCAGAAGCGCTCGAAGCCGCGCAGCTCGGGGATCTGGAAGTAGGCGTTGGCCACTTCGCCATCGGGGTCGAGGAAGATCTCGATCTTGCCGTGGCCCTCGAGCCTGGTGACCGGGTCGATTGTGATCCGTTCCACTTGGCTACTCCCCGTCCTTCTGCCACGCTGCGCGGCCGCTGCGGAGCAGCGAACCGGCCAGGCTGAAGCGGTAGAACTGGCCCACGGGATCCGCGATGCCGTCTAGCACCCTGTCGATCTCCTCGGGCTGGGTTGCCTCGACGACCGAGGCGAAGGCCGACATCAGGCGGGCGCCGTAGTCGACGACACCTTCGGCCGCGCCGTAGCAGCCGATGCACGGGGCCGAGACGGCCGGGCACAGGGCGCCGCAGCCGCTCCGGGTCGCCGAGCCGTTGCAGGGCAGGCCCTGCTCGAGCAGGCAGATCTCCGGATCGAACTTCGCGACCTGCTGGATGCGGACGAACTGGCTGATCTTCTTGACGTCGCGTTTGCGAGCGCATTCGTCGCAGACCGTCGACTCGCCGGCGCCGAGGACCGAGCCCTTGGGCGGCAGCGGCCCGGTGCCGTTGAGCGCCTTGACCACGGCCTCGAGAGCCGCCCATATCTGGTTCGACTCGGGCGGGCAGCCTGGGATCGTGTAGTCCACTTCTACGACCTGATCGAGCGTCCGCAGCACCGGCTCGAACTCGGGCAAGCGCAGGACACCTTCCGGGACCTGGCACTCCCAGACAGGGCGGAGGCCGTCCGGGTTGTCGGTGCTCGAGGTGCTGAAGGCCGTATCGAGGATCTCCTTGCGACTCGACAGGTTGGCGAGACCCGGGATGCAGCCCTCGCTGGCGCACGATCCGAACGAGACCATGAACTGCGACTTGCGCCGCAGGAGCTTCGCGAGATGGACCGTCACGTCGGTCCGCATGCTGCCCGAGACCAGGGTGATCGTGATCTCGCCGTCGGCCATGGCTTCGATGTCGCTGTACTTGCCGTCCATGATGGTCGGCCACAGGACGATGTCGAAGGCCGCTGCCACATCCACGATGTGCTCGTGGATGTTGACGATGGCGATGTCGCAGCCACCGCACGACGCGGCGCCAAATATGGCGAGCTTCGGCTTGGCGGCGGGCTTCGCGGCTGGGCTCATCGGGCCGCCTCCGCCGACTCGGCTGCATGCTGTGGGTTCGCTCCGCCCGGCGTTTCGGGTGGTCCGCCGGCGTCGCCGCCCGTGGCCTCCCACGCCGCCTCGAGCGTTACGTTGTCGATATCTACGATCTCGCCGGCCGGCCAGTTGAGCGGACCCAGCTCTCGAACCTCTTCGGTGACACGGGCGATCTCACCGGCGAGACGGACGCCTTCGGCGGCGCTGGCCCAGACGAGCTGGAGCCGTCCCGGCTCGATGCCCAGCGCCTGGATCGTGCGAGACAGCAACTGGAAGCGCCGCAGGGCCTTGTAGTTCTGCTCGATGTAGTGGCATTCGCCGGGATGGCAGCCGCTGACGAGAACCGCGTCGGCGCCCTCCGAGAAAGCCTTGAGCACGAACGTCGGATCCAGGCGACCCGAACACATCAGCCTGATGAGGCGGACATTGGGCGGGTACTTGGTCCGGGCCGTGCCCGCCAGGTCGGCGGCTCGATAGCTGCACCAGTTGCAGGTGAAGCCGATGATGACCGGCTCGAAGGTCGTGGCTTCGGCGATGGTGGCCGCGCCCGTCCCTTCGGCAGGAGCCGGTGCGACAGGTGCCTGCGTGCTCATGCTCGCACCGCCTCCTCGATCGGGGCCTCGGGTCGATGACCGTTGCCTTCATGTTGTGCCACGGGGTAGGCCGCTCGTTTGAGCGGCAGTCCGTCGGCGCCGACCCTGAGCAGGCCTTCGATCTGGGCAAGAACTTGCTCGTCGCTGAAGCCCGTTCCGGAGATCGCTCCGGCCGGGCAAGCGGCGACGCACGTTCCGCAGCCCTGACACATGGCCGCGTTGATGAACGAGACGCCCTTCACGTCGTCGAAGCTGATGGCGTTGTAGGGGCACATCGTGTTGCAGATGCGGCAGCCGGAGCAGTGCTCGGGGTGAACCGTGGCCTTGATCGGCTCCAGGTTCATCTGCTTCATCTGGATCCGGCCCAGGACACGCGCGGCCGCGGCGGCGCCCTGCGCCACTGAAGTCGGGATGTCCTTGGGGCCGCTGACGCAACCCGCGATGAAGACGCCTTCGGTCATTGTCGCGACCGGATCGAGCTTGGGGTGCTTCTCGATGGCCCAGCCGTCGGAGCTGCACGAGATGCCGAACCGTTGGGCCAATTCCTTGGCGTCCGCACGCGGCTGGAGGCCCACGGACAGGACGACCATGTCCACCGGGATCCGCCGCTGGCGGCCGGCCAGGGTGTCCTCGACCTGGACGATGAGCTTGCCTTCCTCGCCCGGCAGTCGACCGGCCTCGGTGACTTCGGCGGGCTTGCCGCGGACGAAGAGCGTGCCCTCCTCCATGACCCGCTGGTAGAACTCGTCGTAGCCCTTGGCCGCGGTTCGCATGTCGATGTAGAAGTCGTAGACCGTGGCCCCGGTGTGCTCCTTGACGAGGTGCGAGAACTTGAGGCTCTGCATGCAGCAGATCGCGGAGCAGTAGTTGTTGAAGTTGCGGTCGCGGCTGCCGACGCAGTGGATCACGCCGACCGTCTTGGGCTCGGTCACGCCGTCGCGCAGGACGATATGGCCGTTGGTCGGTCCGGCCGAGTTGGACAACCGCTCGAACTCGAGGCTGGTGAAGACGTTCGGCAGCCGGCCGTAGCCGTACTGGGCGATCTGGCGGGCGTCGAAGATGTCGTAGCCCGTGGCCAGGATGATGTTGCCGACCTCGACGGTGAGGATCTCGTCCTTCTGGTCGAAGCGGATGGCATTCGACTCGCAGAACTTCTCGCAAGCCTTGCAGGTGCCTTTCTCGAAGTAGGTGCAGTTCTCGCGGTCGATGACCGGGGTTCGCGGCACCGCCTGGTCGAACGGGGTATAGATCGCCTTGCGATAGCCGAGACCAGCCTCGTAAACCTCGTCGATGACCTTCTTGGGGCACTTTTCCTGGCAGACTCCGCAGCCGTTGCAGACGGACTCGTCGACGTAGCGCGCCTTCTTGCGGATGGTTACGGTGAAGTTGCCCACATAGCCGTCGACGTGCGTGACCTCGCTCCAGGTCATGAGCGTGACGTTGGGATGCGTGCCGGCCGAGACCATGCGCGGGGTGAGGATGCAGGCCGCGCAGTCGAGAGTGGGGAAGGTCTTGTCGAACTGGGCCATGTGGCCGCCGATCGATGCGTCCTTCTCCACTAGGTAGACGTGGAAGCCGGCGTCGGCGATCTCGAGCGTGGCCTGGATGCCGGCGATGCCGCCGCCCACGACCAGGGTCGCGGGGTTGATGTTGACCGTGATGGGATCGAGGGGCTCGTTGCGCCGGACCCGCTCCACGCCGCCGGCCAGGATGGCCTTGGCCTTGGCCGTCGCCGCCGCTTTGTCCGTATGAACCCACGAGTCCTGCTCGCGGATCGAGACGAGTTCGCAGAGATACGGGTTGAGGCCGGCTCGCGCCGTCGCCGTGCGGAAAGTGTTCTCGTGAAGGTGCGGCGAGCAGGCCGCGACGACGATGCGGTTCAGCCCGAGGTCGCGGATGTCGTCCGTGACCAGGTCCTGGCCGGGGCTCGAGCACATGAACTTGTAGTCGCGGGCGATGACGACGCCCTGATCCTTCAGGTTCTCGGCCGCCCAGCTCGCAACCTCGGCGACGTCGACGACACCGGCGATATTGCTGCCGCAGTGGCAGATGTAGACGCCGATCCGGATTTCGCCCTCGGCGGGTACGTGCCCGTTCATCGGGCCACCTCCGCCGGAGTCTCTGCCGCAGCGGTCGCTTCGGATTCCATGCGTGGCATCGGCAGGGCGCGTTTGTCGGGTCGCGGTCTGTGCGCCGGAGCGACCGGATCGGCGGCCGGCTGGGCCTCCTTGCCGATCTTCTTGAGGGCAGGGCGCGCGTCCGTGAGTTCTCGCCCGATGCCCATCTTCTTCGGGTCCAGCCCGAAGGCCACGCCCATCAACTGGGTGAAGAAGACGATCGGCATCTTGTGCTTCGTGTGGAACTCGGCGTTCATCTCGCCCTGGTAGGCGTCGATGTTGATCTGACACATCGGGCAGACCGTGACCATCATGTCGGCCAGGTGGTGCTCGGCCTCGTCGACGAGGCGCCTGATTAGCTCGAGGCCGACCTTCGGCGCAATCTGCGTCATGTGGCCGCCGCAGCATTCGGTCTTGAGCGGGAAGTCCACGACGTCGGCGCCAAGGGCCGCGAGCAGCTGGTCGAGGTCGTCCGGGCGCTCGTGGTTCTTCCAGCGGTGGTCCGGGTCGGGGCGGGGGAGCATGCAGCCCAGGTAGGGCGCGACGCGCAGGCCGGCGAGCGGCTTGACCACGTTGGCGCGGACCTGGTCGAGGCCGACGTCGTTCATGATCACTTCGAGCAAGTGGCGGATCTCGACCGAGCCCGGGTCGTAGTGAAGGCCGCCGGCATCGAGCGCCACGTTGACGCGCTCGCCGAGCTGCGGCCGCTCCTTCATGTAGTTGTCGGCCTTGGCCAGGTTCAGGTAGCAGGCGCTGCAGGCCGCCACGAGCGGCTCGCCGTCGGTCTTGGACTTCGCGGCGATGGCCAGGTTCCGGGCGATCAGCGCGTAGGCCGGGCTCAGGCTGACGCCGACGTACTCGGTGGCTCCGCAGCAGTTCCAGTCGTCGATCTCGGCCAGGTTCAGGCCGAGCTTCTCGCACACCGGTATCAGCGACTCGCCGTAGGCTCGGCCGCTGCCGTCCATGGAGCAGCCGGGATAGTAGAGGTAGCGGCTCACGACACCTTCTCCAGCTCTTCTGCTCGACTCAAGATCGCGTGGAGCTGTTTCCGCTGCCTGATCCGGTGGGGGAGGATCCCTATTCGACCGCGGAAGAACAAACCTGCGGCCATCGGCGTCATGCGAGGCAACCGAAGGATGAAATGGCGCAGGTAGTGGCGAGCGGTGAGGCCCAGCTCCCAGCTGCGCCCGAAGGTCTCGACCTGTCCGACGAAGACCCTGGCGAAACCCGGGGGAGTGGAGTCGCGATATGACTTCTCCTGCTCGGCCATGCCTTTGAGGGTGTACATGACGTCGGCGATGTGGACGCCCTGGGGGCAGCGAACGACGCAGTGGTAGCACGACACGCACATCCAGGGCGTGTTGCTACGCAGCGCTTGTTCCTTCATCCCGGCCCGGATCATGGCGAAGAGCATCCGCGGGGTGTGATCCATGTCGTCGGCGGACGGGCATGATCCACCGCACGTGCCGCACTGGATGCACATCTCGAGGCGGGACACGCCTGCGGTCTTGGCGCTGACTTCTTCGAGGAAGCGGACGCCCGAATCGACCGCCAAGGGAGGTGAGACCTGAGCCACGACCATCCAATTGCCCCTTTGGTCTGCCCCGGGATCGCCCGTTGCGTGACGTCGCCGATTGCGCGCCGCAGCGGACGATCACGACTACCTCTATCGCGAGCGTCCATCGAACAGCGGAACCGGTCGGCCACGACCGCAGCGTTTGAGCCGGGCGTTGCGGGATATGGAGTGGAGAGCCACTGCGTTCATGCGGGAACGCTCCGTGTCGGCCGCGGCGGCAACGGTTCCGATACCGACTTGTTGAGCCGTAGTGACGGCTGGCCCATTCGTTGCCTTACCAGGATTCTCGGAGGCCGGTCGGCCTGCCGATAGGGCCGCATGACCCGGCCGGCAAGGGGCCAACCCGCCCGCGTTCTCGGGCTCTTGGGGCATCTGCCCGGTCTGCCTAAGGAATAAGCATTCGTGCCGAAAGGGCCGACCGTTCTCTGAATCAGGCGCAGAAGCGGGTCACCGCATCCCACAGGACCGGCAGGCCGAAGCGCAAGGCATCCACGCTGACCCGCTCGTCGTCGCCGTGCATCAGCTCCAGCAGACCGTCGCCGCTGCCCGTCTTGAGGGGCGAGAAGCCGTACGTTGGGACGCCGATCCGAGCCAGGTGTTTGGCGTCGGTCGCGAACGGGGCGAGGAACGGCACCGGTACGCCGCGGGCGTCGTGGTCGACGACGACCTTCTCGAGCAGCCGATAGAGCGGGCTGTCGAGCGGCGCCTGGACCGCCGACCCGATCTGCTCGCATTCGACCTCGATACGTGCCCACAGCTCGTCGCCGATGCGCCGGTGAAGCTCTTCGAGCATGGCGGGTTCATCTGTGCCGGGCAGCGTCCGACAGTCGATCTCGATCTCCGCCACGCCGGGGATGACGTTGTACTTCACGCCGGCACGGATGATGCCCACGGAGATCGTATCGTGGATCATCGCCGAGACGGTCCGGGCCAGGATCGGATCGCATAGCTCGCGCAGGGCGGCCTCGACTCGCGCGGGATCGACGGCGGCGCTGGGCGTGGCGGCGGCGCCAGCAACGGCTGCCGGGGCCAGGGCCGCGATCGCCGCGACCGCGCGGACCGTGAGGTGGGGGACTGCCCTGGCCAACGAGACGCCGATGGCCTGGGTGAGGCGTACCGGACCGGGCTCGGCCAGCCGGGCCACGATCCGCGCCGCCAGCACGGCAGCGTTGTCCGGCGTCGGCACCGAGCCGTGCCCCCAGCGACCTTTCACGTGGAGCTTGTAGACGACGAAGCCCTTCTCGGCGACCTGGATCGGATAAAAGCGAACGCCGCCGTAGGTCATGGCCATGCCGCCCGCTTCGTTGAGTGCCCCGGCGGCCCGGAGCCAGTCCGGGTGGTTGTCCACCAGCCAGCCCGCGCCCTGCCAGCCGCCGGCTTCCTCGTCGGCGGTCGAGCAGAAGATGACGTCGCGGCGCAGGCCCGGGATAGGATCCGTCGCCGGGTTGCGGCCGGCCTCTCGGGCGGCTCGCGCCAGGCGGCGCATGACCTGGACCTCCATCGCCACCATCGACTTCATGTCCACGGCGCCGCGGCCCCAGACATAGCCGTCCGCCAGATCCCCACCGAATGGGTCGTGCTTCCAGCTCGCGGGCTCGGCCGGCACCACGTCCAGGTGGGATAGCAGCAGGAGCGGATCGCCGCCGCCGCCCTTGGGCGCGCCGTCGCCGTGGACGCGGGCCACGATCGAGCCACGCCCGGGGAACGGCTCCACGACCGTGGCGGGAATGCCCTCATCGGCGAAGACCTGCTCGAGGTAGCGAGCGACGAGGATCTCGTCCCCGGGCGGGTTGACGCTCTTGATCCGGATCAGTCCGCGCAGCAGCTCGATCAGCTCGGCTAGCTCGCGGTCGGTCATCTCGTCGCGACCGACATCCGTCGTCATGAGCGTCCTCCATAGTCGGGCCTGGGCCCCCGGCGAGGATATCGCAGGCAGCCAGAAGATCCCTACGGCGCCGCGGAACCCGGCAACGCAGATGAGCGGCCGGGCTCCACCGATGCTAGCGCGGAGCGCGGGCGGTAGACGTTCCGAGGCGCTCGGTCATGCGGTCGCCGGTGGTGACCGCGCCGAGCGACGCCGATGAAACCATGGCCGCGTACTTGGCCATGACGCCGGTCTTGTAGCGCGGGGCCGGGGCGGTCCAGCGTGCGCGGCGCGCCTCCAACTCGGCCGCCGGAATGTTGAGGTCCAGAGCGTGGCGATCGACGTCGATGACGATCTCGTCGCCTTCCTGGACCAGCCCGATCGGACCGCCCAGCGCCGCCTCCGGCGCCACGTGGCCGATCATCAGGCCGTGTGTGCCGCCGGAGAAGCGGCCGTCGGTGAGCAGCGCGACGTGCTCGCCCATGCCCTCGCCGGACAGCGCCGCCGTCACCGACAGCATCTCCTGCATGCCGGGCCCACCGACCGGACCCTCGTACCGGATCACGATCACGTCGCCCTTGTTGATCTTCTGGCCGCGGACAGCGTCGTAGCAGGCGTTCTCGGTTTCGAAGACGCGAGCCGGTCCCTTGTGGAAGCGACGCTCGTGGCCGGCCAGCTTGATGACGCAGCCGTCCGGGGCGAGCGTGCCGTGGAGGATCGTCAGGCCGCCGGTCGCGCTCAGGGGAGTCTCGATCGGCAGGACGACCTTCTGGCCGGCCGTTTCGACCGTGGCCGCGGCGTTGCTGGCGATCGTTCCGCCGTCGACATTTGGCGTGGAGCCGTCGATCAGGCCTTTCTTGAGCAGCTCGCGGGTGACCAGGCCGAGACCGCCGGCCTCGAACAGGTCGGCCGCGGCATAGCGCCCGCCGGGGACGAGGTCGCCGATGTTCGGCGTCCGGTCGGCGATCTCGCCGAAGACGTCGATGTCGAGCGGCGCCAGGCCGTACTCATGGGCGATCGCGATCAGATGGAGGACCGCGTTGGTCGAGCCACCGGTGGCCGCAACGCAGGCGATCGCGTTCTCGATGGCCTTGCGAGTGACGAACTCCTTGGGCCGCACGTCGCGCCGGATCAGATCCATGACGATCTCGCCGCAGCGGTGCGCCGCGGCATTCTTGTCGGGATGCTCGGCCGGGATGCCGTTCAGGCCGGCAGGCGAAAGACCCAGGATCTCCATGACCATCGACATCGTGTTGGCCGTGTACTGGCCACCGCACGCCCCGGCGCCGGGACAGCTGACCGACTCGATCTCGTACAGCTCTTCGGCGCTCATCTTGCCGGCGCGGTAGGCGCCGATCGCCTCGAAGATCGTGACGATCGTGGCGTCGCGCTTGCCTTTGTACACACCCGGATAGATCGTGCCGTTGTAGAGGATCACGCCGGGCCGGTCGAGCCGGCCGAGGGCCATCGCGGCGCCGGGGATCGTCTTGTCGCAGCCCACCAGGCAGACGACGCCGTCGAGCATGTGCCCGCGGACGCACAGCTCGATCGAGTCGGCGATGACCTCACGGCTGATGAGGCTGGCCTTCATGCCCTCGGTGCCCATCGACGTGCCGTCCGACACCGAGATGGTGCTGAACTCCATCGGCGTCCCGCCCGCCGCCCGGATGCCCGCCTTGACGTGCTCGGCCAGCCGGCGCTGGTTGTAGTTGCACGGCATCGTCTCGATCCAGGTCGTGGCCACGCCGATGAGCGGTCGGGCCAGGTCCTTGTCGTTGAAGCCGATGGCCTTGAGCATGCCCCGCGCGGCGGCGCGATCGGGGCCGTCGGTCAGGGCAGCGCTGTGGCGCTTGTTCGGATCGCTGGGCAGGTCGTAGGGAAGTGGGCGAGGGGCGTCGTTCGACATGGTGGGTTCATCTCCGCGGGGCTTGGCGGTGCGCTTCTGTCGGCGCCAAGTTTAGGGCCTGGGGGCCGGGAAGATCGTCGCCTCGCTCAGCCCGCCCGGCCGGACCGGCGATCGGCCCAAGCCAGTGCCAGACCTCGAACGCGGACAGGTCGTGCTCTCGCACCGAGCCGATGATGGCGCGCGTGACCCGCAGCTCGTCCACGGCGTTCCGATCCATCTACAGCCCACAATTCGTAGGCTGTCGAACCGCGTCAGGCTACGCCCCGCGCGGTGATCCCTCGCGACTGTCCTGACGGAATCCCGGACCGCGGTGTTCAGTCGGCGGCGGTCAGCCAGTCCGAGATCGCGCCGCGGCAGACCGAAGATCGCGCTCCATTCTCCATGCCTGAAAGAGCAGATAGCCACCGGCCAACAGCAGTAGTGCGCCGATCGCCGCCGAGAGCAGTACTCGAACGGGGCTTAGCCCCTGATGTTCGAGAGATGCCGGCAAGTCGAAGATGCTCAGTCCGAAGTCATAGCGAACCGCGTTGACCCAGACCATCACACCCAGCGACAAGACGGCGATGCCCGACACGATGGAGACGGTGCGCGGTATGAGCTGGCCCGATCGCAGCAGTAGCAGCAGCCCGAACCCGAGCGCGAACGGCAACGTATAGCGACCCTGCCACCAGATCCCCAAGCCAGTCGATTCGATGGCACTCGGCAGGATCACGATTCCGAATACGCCACACAACTTCGCCGCCTTCCCGATCGATGGCAGCCGGGTCAGCAGTACGCCCCACGCCGCGATCGTCGCCAGAAAGAGCGGCACGGGCGGCGGCGTGTCGAGCCAGCCAAGATCGCCGAACATTTGCCACACGCGAAAGGGAAATAGCAGGAGGGAAAGGCCAAACGCGTCGGCCACGTTGCCGACAGTTGTCGGGTTCGCCGCCACGTCACTCGGGAGCAACGTCGGGAAGGCAAGGGTCCAAAGTATCCCCAGGACGATTCCAGGAGCCACCGCACTCGCGACACGCAGCAGCAATCGCCGGTTCACGGACGGGGCCAGGGCAATCGCAGACACGGTCAAACCGGAAGCCCAGATGAACCCGAGCGGCCTGGCCAGAGACAGGGCGATGCTCGCGACGACGAGCATCGCGGTGGTGGCCCTGGGCCAGGCGTCGGACCCGAGCGATTGACGACTCCAAACGGCCTCGGACAGGACGGCCCCCATTACCAGGCCGCAGGTGATCTCCCAGCCGTTCGGGTTGACGACGATCCCCATGAAGACCGCCATCGGCGTAGAGACCAGCAGCAGGAAGGTCCCCCACCACTGGCTCCGGCGGCGCATGTAGAGACTGAGAACGAGCAGCGCGCCGAAGTTCAGGATGAAGGAGGCGAGCCGACCGCCGATGTCCGCATACTCGATCCCCAGCAGCGAGGCCGCAATCCTCTGCCCGACACCGACCACCCAGTAGTAGGGCGGGCCGTAGTTGGTGAATTCGGCGGTCGATGCCAGCGCCTGGGCTGTCGAGCGTGGTGGCATGCAGCCGGCGGTCACCTGCGACGCGTGTATGAAGCAGGGGTCGACCGAGAACGATACCGGGACGGAGAACCACTCGATCGAACCAGGACGCAGCCCGTGCCCTGATAGATACCAGGCGGTCACCTCGTGAGTCGGCTCGTCCGGCCCTGCCGACGGCGGCGTCGAGATGAACATACCGAGGCCGGCTACGGCAACCAGCAGCCATGCCACCAGGGCGGACGGTCGGCCGCGGCCGCGAGGTCGACTACCCGGACCGTCGATTTCGCTCGCCTGCTCGGAGGTTGCGGGGGTCTGCTCCGCGCTTGGCTGATCGAGCAGCTGCAGGGCCGGATCGTCAGGCATGTACTCTCGCCCTCCCCTCGAAGAATTCCCAAGATCCTCGGAAGGGTGCCTGGAAGGTCGACCCGAGTCAAGGCGAACCTGGGTCATGGTCCTCGGCCGGTCGCGATTGCCCCGGGGCGCCCGAGGTCGCCGCCTGGGGCACCGCGCGTCGCGCCCTCGCGGGCGCGAGCCTAGGCTGACGCTGTGTCGACGCGGGCCGGGTGGCCGGCTTCCCAGGCCTCGATGGCGGGAAGCCTGGAGAGCACATAGCCGATCTCGTCGGTGCCCGCCAGGATCATCGTTCGGGCGAACGGGTCGATCTCGAAGGCGAAGGTGTCGCCGCCGGGCAGCGTGACCTTCTGGGCCTCGAGATCCACGGTCCACTCGCCGTCCGGGTTGGCGGCCACGAGCGCCTGAAGAGACGCGAGCCGCTCGGCCGAAACCACGATTGGCAGGAGGGCGTTCTTGAAGGCGTTGCCCTTGAAAATGTCGGCGAAGCTCGTGGAGACGATGGCCCGGATGCCCCACGCCCGCAGCGCCCAGGGGGCGTGCTCGCGCGAGGAGCCGGAGCCGAAGTTGTCGCCGACGAGGAGGATCTGGCGGCCGGCGTTGTGGGGCTCATCGATGAAGGAAGGCGGGACGCGGCGCGCGCCGTCCGACGTGAACCGCCAGTCGAAGAAGAGCGCGTCGGCGAGATTTGCCTTGTCCGTGATCTTGAGGAAGCGGGCCGGGCAGATCTGATCGGTGTCGATGTTGGCCCGCGGGATGGCGATGACGCGGCTGGTAGTCGAAACGAAGGCTTCGGGCATGTCAGTGGGCCTCCACGGCCGAGGTCTGGGCCGCGACAGTGCCCGTCGTCTGCACGACGGGACGCGGATCGGTCACTACGCCGGTGATGGCACTGGCGGCGGCGGTCAGCGGCGAGGCGAGGAACGATCGCCCGCCCTTGCCCTGGCGTCCCTCGAAGTTGCGGTTCGAGGTGCTGATGCCGTACTGGCCCGGCTCGAGCTGGTCGCCGTTCATGGCGATGCACATCGAGCAGCCCGACTCACGCCACTCGGCTCCGGCGGCGCGGAAGACCGCGTCCAATCCTTCGCTCTCGGCCTGGCGCTTGACCTGCTGTGAGCCTGGAACGACGAGCACTCGCAGCCCGGCGGCCACGTGCCGGCCGCGCAATACCGAGGCGGCGGCTCGCATGTCCTCGATCCGGCCGTTGGTGCACGAACCGATGAAGACGACATCGAGCTTCTGGCCGGCGATCGACGTCCCCGGCTGGAGACCCATGTAGGTGAGGGCGCGCTCGAGGTCTTCACGGGCGGCCGGCTCGACATCGGCCGGCGAGGGGATCCGGCCGCTGATCGGCAGGCCCATACCGGGGTTCGTGCCGTAGGTCACCATCGGCTCGAGCTTGTCGCCGTCGACGACGACCGTCCGGTCGTAGACCGCGCCTTCGTCGGACGGCAGCTTGCGCCAGGCAGCGACTGCGTCGTCCCAGGCCGCGCCCTGGGGAGCGAACCGGCGGCCCTTCAGATAGGCGAACGTGGTTTCGTCCGGGGCGATCAGTCCGGCGCGGGCGCCGCCCTCGATCGACATGTTGCAGACGGTCATCCGCTCTTCCATCGAGAGGGCGCGGATGGCGTCGCCGGTGAACTCGAAGACGTGGCCGGTCCCGCCGCCGACGCCGATGCGGGCGATCAGGGCCAGGATGATGTCCTTGGCGCCGACGCTCGGCTGGAGCCGGCCGTCGATCTGGACCCGGAACGTCTTGGGCCGGCGCTGGAGCAGGGTCTGCGTGGCCAGGACCATCTCGATCTCGCTCGTCCCGATGCCGAACGCCAGCGCCCCGAAGGCGCCGTGCGTGGCGGTGTGGGAGTCGCCGCAGACGATCGTCATGCCCGGCTGGGTCAGCCCGAGCTCCGGCCCGATGACGTGGACGATGCCGCGCGTCGGCGAGCCCTTGCCGTGGAACGGGATGCCGAACTCGCGGCAGTTCTCCTCGATCTGGGCCAGCTGCTTGCGAGCCAGCTCGTCCGCGATGGGCAGCGACGGATCCAGCGTGGGGATCGAATGATCCGCCGTAGCCACGGTCTGGCCGGGCTTGCGAACCTTCAGCCCGCGATCGCGCAAACCGGTGAACGCCTGCGGGCTCGTGACCTCATGAACGAGGTGTAGGTCGATCGCGAGAATCGCCGGCGCGCCAGGCTCAGACGCCACGACATGGGCGTCCCAGATCTTCTCCACAAGGGTGCGCGGTCTCTCAGCCATGGTTCCACTCGCGATTCGATGCCCCCGCCTCACAGCGGGCAGGGGGTGATCGAGGTTACCAGATGCGAGCAAACGAAGACCGAGGAGACTGGCTGCGGGCTCGATCCCGAGCACGGGTCACGCGACCGCGCGGGCTGGGCTACGCCCAGTGCATGTCCGTGTCCGTGTCGGTGTCCGTCTTCGCGGCGTCGTGCATGAAGTCGTCGGGCGCCAGACCGCAGATCTGGCAGGCGATGTGGCCAGAGGAGGCCGGCGCATCGGGCGCCTTGTAGGCGTGCGTTTTCGCTGGGGCCTGGGCCGACTTGGCGGCTGGAGTCTTGCGACCGAAGAGTCCCATCTTGCCCTCCAATGAGGCAGCGGTCCGGCCAGAGGCCAGGGGCTCGGGCCCAGACTCTCCGAAGGGATCGGTTGAGTGCGGCTTCGACTATACGCCCGCCTGCGGCCTCTCCCTCGGCCGAAGGCCGGACCGGGCGGCCGCACGTTCTGGCAGGGGTCGGAGTGGCCGCACAACTTCAGGCCAGTTCGAAAACGCGCCGGAGACGGATGTCCGCCGACGAGTGCCCCACCTGAATCTCGAATCGCCCCGGCTCGATTCGCCAGGAATGACGGGCCACGTCCCAGTAGCCGAGGTCGCGGTCGTCGAGGGTCAGCGTCAACTCAACGATCTCACCGGGCGCCAGCCGCACGACCGCGAAGCCCTTCAGCTCACGCGGCGGGCGCGGCACCGAGGCCTCCAGATCGGCGAGATAGACCTGGACGACTTCCTTGCCGGGTCTCGGGCCGGTGTTGCGTAGCTTCACCCGAATTTCGAGGGGTTCGCCCTCGGCCAGGTCGTCGGCGCCAAGCTCGAGTGATTCGTATTCGAACGTGGTGTAGCCCAGGCCATGCCCGAAGGCGAAGCGCGGCTCCACTCCGGCGGCGTCGAAACCGCGATAGCCGACGTTCACGCCTTCGCTGTATACGAGCTCGTCGCCGGCGTCGGGCTGGGTGCTGTAGGCCGGGTAGTCGGTCGGCGTGCGGGCCAGCGTCACCGGCAGGCGACCGCCGGGTTCCGCGGCCCCGAGCAGGACGTCGGCCAGCGCATTCCCGAACTCCTGGCCCGGCAGCCAGGCATACACAACGGCGGCCACCTTGTCGGCCCAGGGCAGATCCATCGGGCAGCCGGCGTTGACTACCACGACCGTCCGCGGGTTGGCGGCGACCACGCGCTCTACCAATTCGTCCTGGCGTCCGGGCAGGGTGACGGTGTTGCGGTCGTGGCCCTCGGCCTCGTAGACGTCGTCATTGCCGACGACGACGATCGCCACGTCGGCGGAGGCGGCGGCTTCCACCGCAGCGGCCATGTTGTCGCGGGTCTCGTGGGCGGCACAGCCGACGATGAGCATCCGCGCCATGGTGTCGTTGCAATGACCCTCGGCCACCACGAGGACCCGCTTGCCGGCCTCGAATTGGAACGTCGCCAGCTGCTCCTCGTTCTCGAAGCGCTCGGCCGGCATGTCTACGCCGGCCTTTGCGTCCCAGTTGTCCGCAGCCGGCGCGCCATCGACGAAGAGCCGCCGTCCGCCCATGCCACGCAAGCCGATGTCGTGCGCGCCGCCGACCGCGGGCGTCAGCCAGGCCGACAGGCGATAGGCATAGTCAATCGCGTCGACAGCCGGCGGAACGTAGTCGCCGACGATGACTTCACTCGTCTCCACGCGCAGCCGAGCCACCGGCGTGCCGGCGGGCTCCCGGCCGCGGAAGATCTCCAGCGTCAGGCCGGGGTTGCCGTCCAGGTCCGCGACGTCCATGCGGGCCAGTGCCGGCAGGAACAGATCGGTCTTGCAGCCCGGCTCGTGGACGATCTCGACGCCGGCCGGGAGCGCGGCGCGCAAGCCCTCCAGCGGGCTGATGGCATAGGGCGCGTCGATATTCGCGGCGCCGCCGCCCTGGGTACAGGGCAGGGCCGCGTTGGGGCCGAGGATGGCCACCCGGCGCAGGCTTGCCGGGGCCAGCGGTAGCGCGCCGTCGTTGGCGAGAAGGACGAAGGATTCGGCTGCGGCCCGGCGAACGAGCGCCGCTGCGGTGGCGTCGGAGAGAAGCTGGGGCGCGGCCGCGCCGGTCGCGTGTGCGGTGCTCGGTTCGACGCTGGCAGCCGCGGTCGGCGCCGCGCCCTCCAACCGCAGCGCCCCGACCCTGGCGGCCAGCGTCAGGATCCGCCGCGCCGCCGAGTTGAGGATCTCCTCGTCGACCTCACCGCGCCGGACGGCGGCTGCCAGCGGCGGGCCGAAGAAGAGCGGCGGGCCGGGCATCTCCAGGTCGAGGCCGGCTCCTGCCGCGATCAGCGTGTCGTGAGTGGCGTGCCAGTCGGACACCATGACGCCATCCCAACCCCACTCATCGCGGACGATGTCGTGGATGAGCGGCCCATTCTCCGTGCCGTGGACGCCGTTGAGCCGGTTGTAGGCGGCCATCATCGACCACGCCCCCGCACGAGCAACTGCTTCGAACGGCAGCAGGTAGACCTCGCGCAGCGCTCGTTCGTCGACGATGCAATTGACCGTCCGGCGATGGGCCTCCGAATCGTTGGCCACCAGATGCTTGGGGCAGGCGGCGACGGCCTGCGACTGCATGCCGGCCACGTACGCGACCGCCAACTCGGCCGTGAGCAGCGGATCCTCCGAGTAGCCCTCGAAGTCACGGCCGCCGAGCGGGGACCGGATGAGGTTCAGCACGGGGCCGAGCATGTAGTGCACGCCGGCCCGCTTGGCCTCGAGGCCGATGCGCGCGGCGACCTCGGCCACGAGGGCCACGTCCCAGGTCGCGCCCAGACCCGTGCCGCACGGCGTGCACGTGGCGCTGGATCCCGGCGGGAAGACCGGACCGCGGACGCCGTTCGGGCCGTCGAGGGTGAGCATCGGCCGCAGACCGATGGAGTCCACTCCGCCCGCGTGCCAGGCGTCGACGCCGGAAGTCAGTCCGGCTCGCTCCTCGATGCTGAGCGACCGCAGCAGTTCGTCGACTCGCTCTGGCAACGAGGGGGTCTGACGCGAGGTATCGGCCGGCTGCCTCATGTCGTCCTTTCGAGGGTCGTGGGGGTGTGTCCGACTCGTATCGCCGCACCGGATTGGCGGCCCACACGTCGGCGGGCTCAACAGCAGGCCCGGGTTGGCCTAACCTGTTCGGTGCTCGTCGTTGGTACTCATGATAGGGGGCACTAGTGACCGAGAATGCGTTTCTCGAGCGCTCTATTCGTCGGGCTAAGCAGGTACCGACATGACCGTCGCAATCGTCCGCAACGCCAATCCGGAGCGCAACGCCGGTCCCGCGCGCGCCCGAATGAACAGGGTCGTCTGCGTCGTATTCGCCATCGGCGGTTGGGCGTATCTGGCGTCGCTCTGCAGCAGCCTGCTGGCCCTGAGGCCACCGGCGGCCGGGTTCGACCTCCAGCTGCTGCTCGATGCCGCCGGCCGAGTGGCGTCGGGCGGATCCCCATACGATCAGAACGCGGTTGCCAGCGGCCTCAGCGCCCGCGATCTCTTCTACTCCTATCCGCCGCTGGTGGCGCAGGCGCTCGTGCCGGTATCGGGACTTCCCGGCTGGCTCGTCCTGGCGGGCTCGTGGATCGGGGCAATCGTGGGGCTGGCCGTGGTTGCGGCGGCGGTGGCGCGATCGTCGATCGGCCGCCATACCGTCGCCCCGATCAGCCTGCTCGCCACAATCGATGCCGCGCTCTTGACGGTGGCCGCGGCCGCGTTCTTTCTGCCCTTGGCCGTTGGCGTTCTCTTCGGCAACATCGACATGTTCTTCCCGCTCCTCTTTGGCGCCGTGGCCGTGGCCGCCGTCGGCGGACCTGTGTCGTCGCGGGCCACGACGATCCTCGGCGGAGCCGCGCTCGCCGTAGCCTCCGCGATCAAACTGCATCCAGCGTCTCTGGGCCTGTGGCTGCTCGTCCGCGCCACGCGGCCGAACGACCCCGCCCGCGGCTCGATGCTCCGGGTTGTTCTCGCGGCGGTCGGGATCGGGACTGGCATTCTCGTCGTCAGCTTCATCGTGGGCGGTATCGGGCCGTGGAGGACTTACGTCGAGTACCTGGGTCTGACCAGCAACGCCGATCTGGCGACGCGCGTGAACATCGGCCCGGCGAGCCAGGTGGCGCTCCTGTTGGGCAACAATGGCCTGGCCCATCAGCTCGCCTTTGTCTCGACAGGCGTGGCGCTGCTTGTCACCGTCGCGTCGGCTCGGCTTGTGCGGGACCCGCTCGAAGCGATCACGTGGGCCACCATTGCCTCGCTCATCATCCTGCCGGTCACGTGGTACCACTACCCGGTCGCCTTGCTGCCCATGGCGCTGGCGGCCTGGCTTCGAAGCCGCAACACGGTCGGATCTCGCGGGGTCGCGGCAGCCCTGATCGCCGCCTACCTCGTGGCCGATCTGGCCATAGCCCTGCCGGTGCTGCTCTGGGTGGCCGTGGCGCTGCTGCTCGTCGCGATCCGCCGATCGACGGACGTGGCCGGGGTGGTCCCGGCCGAGGCAGCGGCCGCGTTACTTCCCGGTGCCGTCTCGCGGCCCACTCAGCCTGCCGTCCCGACGGCCAACCCGTAGAATCCTGATGCCCCATGCCGGCGGCGCAGGCGTGGCGCAATGAGACGCGCGCCGTCAAAGGCTGACTCCAGCCGCCAGCAGGTCCTTATGTTCGATCGACTCGGCCGGCTCGTTCTTCGGCTCAGATTCGTGTTCGTGGTGGCCTGGCTCATAGCCGCCGCGCTCCTGGGCGCACTGGCTCCTTCTCTGTCCCAGGCTGGGTCCGCCGACGAGACGAGCTTTTTGCCGCGTGACGCGGAGTCCCTGGCCGCCCGCGGGGTCATCGCCAAAGCATTCCCAAATGACTCCGCCCCGACCGTCGCGCTCCTCGTCTTCTCGCGATCCGGCGGCTTGAGCGACGCGGACCGCATCGCCATCGAGGGCTTGCGCACCTACTTCGAAGGCAGCGGCCACCCCGACGCAGTTTTGCGCTACGTCACCGCCGAGAGCTCGCCGTCCCTCGCTTCCATGTTCCGCAGCACTGATGGCGTCGTGGAGCTCGCCCGGCTCGACATGAACACGCCGTCCTTCCTGCCCAAGACAAACGCCGCGATAGACGCAATCAGGGCGCATCTGGCCGGCTCGGGAGTGCTGCCGGACGGTCTCACGGCCCAGGTCACAGGCCAGGCCGGCATCGGCCGCGACTACCTGCAGGCAATCGAGGACGGCACCAGCCGGACAACGCTGGTCACGATCGTCCTGGTCGTGCTCGTCCTGCTGCTCATCTACCGAGCCCCCCTGGCGGCCCTGGCGCCGCTGATCACGATCGGGTCGGCCTTCCTCGTGGCCCGAGGAATCCTCGGCTTCCTGGCCCAGGGTGGCTGGCAGCTGTCGTCTGTGCTCGACTCGTTCATCGTCGTCCTGGTCTTTGGCGTTGGGACCGACTACACGATCTTCTTCATCTCCCGCTTCCGCGAGGAGTTGGGGAGGAACAGCGCCGACGACGCGATCCGGGCCACGGTCAGCCGCATCGGCGCCGTCATCGCCGCTTCCGCAGCGACGGTCATCGTTGGCCTGACGTCGATGGTGGTGGCGCGGTTCGGGATGATCCAGACCACTGGACCGGGCCTCGCGATCACGATCTTCGTCACTTTGCTGGCGGGGCTGACGTTGACGCCGTCACTGCTGGCGATCTTCGGCCGGCGACTCTTCTGGCCGCTCCACGAGAAGACGCGGACCACGTCGGATGAAGAACGTGGCATGTGGGCCGCCCTTGCCCGCCGGATCACGGCCCGGCCCGGCTTGCTGGCCGGTGTGGTCCTGGCGGTTCTGGTCCTGCCCGCTCTTGCGCTGCCGCAGCTCAAGGAGAACTTCGACGTTCTCAACGAGCTACCCTCGGGCGCGGAGTCCCGGGTGGGCTTCGAGACGCTCAGCAAGCATCTCGCCGAGGGCCAGCTGATGCCGCTGTCGGTCCTGGTCAAGGTGCCGGGTGACGCGGCCACGGCGATAACCTCCGGCGAGGGGTTGTCCGACGTCGGCACTCTGGAGAAGGCGATTGCCGCCCTGCCAAACGTACAGACGGTCCGAAGCGTGGTCGACCCGATGGGCGAGGGGACCATATCGGATCTGCTTCGCCCGGCCGTCCAGCTGCCCAAGATGTCGACAGCCTTCCGCAAGCCGCCGAGCACCGATCTGAACGTGCAGTTGAGCGACGCCAGCCTGGCCGGCGTCCAGACGGTCGAGAGCTACGTCGGGGGCCTCGGCGCCGCCTATCCGAGTCTCCCGGCCGCCGATCTGACTGCCGTCAACACCGACCTCGCCACAATTGCGGCCGGCCTCACCGATGCCCGGACTCAGGCTCTCATATCCAACCAGCTCGACGCCATCGCCGGGCAACTCCAGGCTGCGGTGTCGGCTCCGACCACCTCCGACACCGCCACTCAGCTGGCTGCGCTGAAGTCGTACCTCGACGAGCTGGGTTCGACGCAGCCGGCCGTGAAGTCCGAGTCCTCTTACCAGGGGGCCGAGAGCGCCGTCTCGTCGCTGGCGGCCGGCGCCAACCCGATCGCCTTCGCCCAGCTGCTCGGCTCGATCAATGGGCTCTCGACGTGGTTCAAGGACCAGCCGGCGCCGTTCTACTTCGCGCCCACCGCGATGTCGCCTAATGCCGCGACAGTTGCGGCTCAGCAGGCGATGGCCGCCGCGAGGACCAGGGTGCCCGACGAGCTGGACCGACTCGCCGCCGCCTTCGGGCCCAACGACCTGTACGCTTCGGCCGACCTCCGCGCCGCATACGTTTCGGGCGACGGTACCGTGACCCGCCTCTACGTCACCACCACCACGAGCCCGTACGACACGAAGTCGTTCCAGACCGTTCGAGACCTGCGGCTGCTGCTCGCCACGGACCCCGGCCACTTCGGCGCCATGGTCGGAGAGACTGCGGCCGCGGCCACGATCCAGGAGTACGTAGGCGGGGCCACGGCCGAGTTCGCGGACGTCCAGGACACAATCTCCGCCGACTTCCTGCGCGTTGCCGCGATCACCATCGTCGGCATCCTGATCGTCCTGATCCTGCTGCTCCGGGCGCTGGTGGCGCCGGTCTATCTGGTTCTCACCGTGCTGCTCTCATATGCCACGAGCCTGAGCCTCTCCGCGTTGATCCTGCAGCACCTCTTCGGCCAGGCTGGCATGAACTACTTCATACCGCTCATGGTCTTCGTCCTGCTCGTCGCTCTCGGATCCGACTACAACATCTTCTTGATGTCTCGGGTCCGGGAGGAAAGCGCGACCCGCGACCTGAGGTCCGGCATTCGAGTTGCGTCGGCCAGAACCGGCACGGTCATCACCTCGGCCGGCCTCATCCTGGCCGGCACGTTTGGGGCGCTCGTGACCTCGCCGCTCCAGCTGCTCTTCCAGGTCGGACTGGCCGTGGCCCTGGGCGTCCTCATCGACACGTTCGTCGTCCGTAGCCTGCTCGTCCCGGCGATCACGGCCTTCATCGGCGAGCGCGCCTGGTGGCCGTTCCACCGCCGAGGCGAGTAGGCTCGTGCCGGTCCAGATGGACCCGTTCCCCGAGTGGCTGATCTTCGCCGGCGTCATCTCGTACCTGCTGGTCTTCCTCCTGACCCTGATCTGGGATCTCGACAACCCGTTCGGCTACTACGAGCGCTACTCGGGCGCCGACGTATCGCTCGAGCCGCTGCGGGACACGGCGCGCCGGCTCGCGAAGATCGCCGCAGCCGAAGGTCCGCCGGTCTAGGCGGGCGCCGAACAGAGTCGCTAGAGCCCCTTGCCCGGCCGCTTCGCTACCGATACCGCGACCGGGCTGATCTCACCTATACCGATGAGCTCGGGCAATATCCAGCAGCAGACGAAGAGGGCGGTCCCGCTTCGCGGAACGAGCGGCGACGACGGGATCTCGATCATCGGCCACCATGGCGACTCCGTGTAGTTCTCGGCCCAGAACGACGGCGACTCCGGCGATCTGGCGTGTTCAATCGAGGCCGACGGCGTCATATCGCTACCCGAACGTATCGCTATGGGAGATTGAGCAGTATTGGCGGGGCCTTCAATGATGATCACGGGTTGCCCCGGGGCAGGACCGATCGCCTCGGAGTTGGCGATGAATCCCCAGTACCTGGCGGACGAGTCTGCTCACCCGACGAGAAATGGCGGCACTTGGGCCCAATTGAGCACCTGGCTGCTCACGAGGTGAGCAGATGCGACGTCTTGAGGCCGGCTATGGGCTCGGACGTGTACCGACTGCTCAGATCGCGCATCAAGTTCTGCCGAGGCCGGCCCAAACACCACCGGGGTGGGTCGAATATGTCCGTTGGGCGAGCAGGCTCGACGCTCTGGGCCGCAGCGGACGGCCCGACATGTCAGATGTGCTCACCATGTGAGCAGGCGGCCAGTCGAGGAGTCCGAAACGTCAGCTTTGTATGCTGATCCGAGCAGCATCGACCCGAGGGAGCGAGTTGCAGCCAGCCAGTCGGGCCGCGACGCGCCCGGGCACTCCCTCCAGTCCGGGTCCCTCTCGGGCGATACCTCTCGTACCACGCGCCGGACCCAACGATTGGGGCATGGCGCACGCCTTGACCGCTGCTGCTACACTCGCCGGACACCACGGGGTGACTGCCCCGCAGTGCGTTAGCTACGGAGAACCAGGTTGGGCCTCTTCAACAGCCGGAACCGCCGCCACGTGGCCATCCTCGTCAGGACGGATGGTCGTCGCGTGCAGGTTCCGTATGACAACCTCGGCCTGGTCGACGTATCCCTTCTCGGTCTACTCCGCTCCATCGAGCTGGGCATTGAGCGCGTATTCGTACTCATTACCGGCTCTCGGCGGGAGGCTGGACGCAGGGACAAGCGCTGACGACGCAAGCCCAAAACGACCAGAACCCTCGCCGGATGGCGAGGGTTTTTTGATGGCCAGGCAGGCCCGAGATCGATAGGCTGGAGCCCGACGATCCGGAGGAATGGACAGGAAGGGACGCAGCGATGGGCACGCAAGAGGACGACGGACGCGCTACGGCGCGTCTTGGTCGTTCGCCGAGCGCGGCGAACGACGCACGCGCAATTGCGCGTGATGGCCGCGCGCCAACCACGGCTGGCGCGCCAGCCGCGACGACAGTCGGACAGACCGCCGCGACCGCGGCCGACGAAGCCGCCGGTCCGCGTCAGCGCATCAACCACATGCCCGGTGCCGGCACCGCGCGGGCCGAGGCCATCTCGGCCGGTCGGCGCGAGATGCTCAGTGACGCGACACGCAACCAGATCCGCAGCCTGGCCGAGCGGGGCGTGAAGCGGCCGCGTATAGGTGCGGACGCCGTCTGCGAGTCCCTGCTCCGCCAGGGCGTCAGCGTCTGGTTCGGCTATCCCGGCGGCGTCGTCCTGCCCCTCTACGACGTCCTCGGCGACTACCCGGAGCTGCGCCACATCCTCGTTCGGCACGAGCAGGGCGGTGCCCACGCGGCCGAGGGCTATGCCCGCGCGACCGGCAAGGTTGGCGTCTGCCTCGGCACCTCCGGACCCGGTGCCACCAACCTGGTCACTGGGATCGGCGACGCCATGCTCGACTCCGTCCCGATCGTGGCCATCACCGGCAACGTCGTCGGCTCACTGCTGGGCAAGGATGCCTTCCAGGAGATCGACATCACCGGCATCACCCTGGCCTGCACCAAGCACAACTACCTGGTCCGGGATGCCAACGACATCCCGCGCGTCTTCGCCGAAGCCTTCCACATTGCCCGAACGGGTCGTCCGGGGCCGGTTCACATCGACCTGACGAAGGACGCCCTGATGGGCGTCTGCACGGCCGAGCATCCCGAAACCTTGAACCTGCCCGGCTTCAAGCCGACGCTCGACGGCAACATCCGCCAGATCAAGCTGGCGGCTCAGGAGATCGCAAAGGCCCGCAGGCCCGTCATCCTCGCCGGCCACGGCATCCTGATCGCCGACGCGACCGAGGAGCTGCGCGAGCTGGCCGAGAAGGCTCAGATCCCCGTCGCCCATACCCTCCTCGGCGTCAGCGCCATGGACGAAACCCACCCGCTCAGCCTCGGCTTCGTCGGCATGCACGGCTGGAAGCACGTCAACAAGACCATCCAGTCGGCCGACCTGCTGATCGCCCTCGGCATGCGCTTCGACGACCGCGTCACCGGCCACGTGCCCACCTTCGCGCCGTACGCCCGGATCATCCACGTCGACATCGACCCGGCCGAGATCGGCAAGAACGTGGCCGTGGAGATTCCCATCGTGGGCGACGTGAAGCGTGTCCTCACGGCTCTCATTCCGTTCGTCGAGGCGGTCGAGCCAGAGACTCGCGCCCCGTACTTGGCCGAGATCGCTGAGTGGCGGGCCGAGTCCGAGAAGACTCCGTGGCATGGTTCGGGGGCCTGGCGCAACGGCCAGCTCTCGGCCGACTTCGTGGTCAGCCGCATCGGCGACGCCACGGGCCACGACGCAACGCTGGTCGCCGACGTCGGCCAGAACCAGATGTGGACCGCCCGCTATGGCGGCTTCCGCCGACCGAACAGCCACATCAGCTCGGGCGGCCTCGGAACTATGGGCTTCGGCCTTCCTGCGGCGATGGGCGCGGCCGTCGGCCGACCCGACAAGGAGACGTGGGCCATCGTCGGCGACGGCGGTCTACAGATGACCGTCCAGGAGTTGATGACCCTGGTCCAGGAGCACATCCCTCTCCGGATCGCCCTGCTCAACAACCACAAGCTGGGCATGGTCCGGCAGTGGCAGGAGCTGGTCTACGCCGGCAACTACCATTCGTCGCACCTGCTCGGCCCCGACTGGTGCAAGCTGGCCGAGGCCTACGGCGTAGCCGCCTTCCGCGCCGACGCGCCCGAGCAGGTCGACGCGGCGATCGCCGCCGCCCGGGCCGTTGACGGGCCCGCACTCATCGAGTTCTGCATCGCCGAGCAACAGAACGTCTTCCCCATGATGCCCGCCGGCAAGGGCCTGTCCGACCTGCTCGAGGAACAGTTCGAGGAGCCGAAGCAATGAGCCCCACCGGCACTCCCAACCCCGCGCCTGAACCGGTGGCCCAGCCGGCCCCGGCCCACACCGCGCCGCCGGCGCGCGCGCTGCCCGGCCACGGCGAGTCGCACCGCCACGTACTGGTGGCCATCGTCCTCAACAAGCCCGGCGTTCTCAACCGCGTGGCGAGCCTCATGCGAGCCCGCAACTTCAACATCGAGACCCTGGCGGTCAGTCACACTGACCAACCGGAAGTCAGCCGCATGACGATCACGCTGCGCGGGGACGACGTGGCGGTCGAGCAGGCGGCGAAGCAGCTCTATCGGCTCATCGACGTGCTCAAGGTTCAGGACGTCACAAGCGACCCGACGGTCGAGCACGAGATAGCGCTCATCAAGGTCCGCGCCGACGAACGCAATCGCGGCGAGGTGCTGACAATTGCTGAGATGTACAAGTCCCGAGTCGTGGACCTGGCAGCCGAGTCGCTCATCGTCGAGGCGACCGGAACAGAGGCAGAGGTGGACGCTCTGATCGCCCTCCTGCGCGGGTTCGGCATAAAGGAGCTCGTCCGCTCCGGTACCGTCGTCATGTCCCGGGGTGCCGGGTCGATCGAGGAGGCAACTAAACGATGACCGCTCGCATGTACTACGACGTCGACGCAGACCCGACCGCCCTTTCGGGCCAGAAGATCGCCATCATCGGCTACGGCAGCCAGGGCCACGCCCATGCCCAGAACCTGCACGACTCCGGCTACGACGTCACGGTCGTCGAGGCCAATCCGAAGGCCCGCGCCCTGGCGGACGAGGCCGGCCTCAAGACCGCCGACATCGCCGACGCGGTCAAGGCCGCCGACGTGATCATGATCCTGGTCCCCGACACCATCCAGAAGAAGGTGTACGAGACCTCGATCGAGCCGAACATGCACGCCGGTCAGCTGCTCATGTTCGCCCACGGCTTCAACATCCGATTCGATCGGATCAAGCCGGGCAAGGGCATCGACGTCGGCATGGTCGCGCCCAAGGGCCCCGGCCATCTCGTCCGCTCCGTCTTCGAGCAGGGCGGCGGCGTGCCTGCGCTCTTCGCCGTCGAAGCCGACGCCACCGGCACAGCTCGCGCGCGTGTGCTTGCTTATGCGCGCGGCATCGGCGCCACCCGGGCCGGCGTCCTCGAGACGACCTTCAAGGAAGAGACCGAGACCGACCTCTTCGGCGAGCAGGTCGTGCTCTGCGGCGGCGTCACCAGCCTGATCAAGAACGGCTTCGAGACCCTGGTCGAGGCCGGCTACCAGCCCGAGCTGGCCTACTTCGAGGTCATGCACGAGCTCAAGCTCATCGTCGATCTGATGTACCGCGGCGGCATGAACTTCATGCGCTTCTCGGTCAGCGACACGGCCGAGTACGGCGACTATGTCTCCGGCCCGCGGATCATCGATGCCCGCGTTCGGGCCGAGATGAAGAAGGTCCTCGGCGAGATCCAGGACGGCACCTTTGCGGCGGCCTGGATTGCCGAGAACGAGGCCGGCCAGCCGAACTTCAAGAAGATGCGCGAGGCCGGTCGCGACCACCAGGTCGAGCAGGTCGGCGCCCGACTCCGCAAGGCGATGCCGTTCCTCAATCCGGTAGAAGTCGTCGACGGCCAGCCGCAAGCGGCCGCCAAGTCCAAGGACTGAGTCTCTTGTGACCGATCCCGCCAACTCCGCCGGAGGCGTATCCGCCGGCACAACCTACAACCTGGTCTTCGTTCCCGGCGACGGGATCGGTCCCGAAGTGATCGCGGCAGGCCGGCGTGTCCTCGAGGCCGCCGGCCGGCTCCATGACTTCGACTTTCGGTGGCACGAGATTCTGATCGGTGGCGTGGCGATCGACGCCTACGGCGTTCCGATGCGCGACGAGGACCTGGCCGCGTGTGCCGCGGCCGATGCCGTCTACTTCGGCGCGATCGGCGACCCCAAGTACGACGACCCAAAGGCCAAGGTTCGACCCGAGCAGGCCCTCCTGGCGCTGCGCAAGGGCCTCGGGCTGTACGCGAACCTCCGGCCGGTCAGCGTGCAGCCTGTCCTTCGAGCCAGCTCGCCGGTTCGCGAATCCCTGCTCGAAGGCGTCGACATGATGATCGTCCGCGAGCTGACCGGCGGCCTTTACTTCGGCAAGCCGTCCGGGCAGACCGACGGCCCGAACGGCCGCGAGGTCGTCGATACGCTCGCCTACACCGAGCACGAGATCCGGCGCGTGGTGAAGCTCGCTTTCGAGCTGGCGCGTGGCCGCCGCAAGAAGCTGACCAGCGTCGACAAGGCGAATGTGCTGTCGTCGAGCCGTCTGTGGCGAACGATCGTCGAGGAGGTCAAGGTCGACTACCCGGACGTCACCCTCGAGCATCGGCTGGTCGACGCCTGCGCCATGACTCTCATCCAGCGCCCGGCGGTCTTCGACGTGATGGTCACCGAGAACCTCTTCGGCGACATCCTGTCCGACGAGGCGAGCGTCCTGGCGGGTTCGCTCGGGATGCTGCCGTCCGCCTCCATCGGCGAGAAGCGCACGGCCCATGGACTGCACGGCCTGTACGAGCCGATCCACGGCTCCGCGCCCGACATCGCCGGCAAGGACATCGCCAACCCAATCGCCGCGATCCTGTCTGGGGCGATGTTGCTGCGCTGGTCGCTGGGCCAGATCGCGGCCGCTGAGGCCATCGAGCGGGCGGTGACCGCGGTCCTCGCCGACGGCTACCGGACGTCGGATCTGCTTTCGACCACGGGCGACGCCACGGGTCTGAAGCCGGTAGGCACTCAGGCGATGGGCGACGCCGTGGTCGCCGCGCTCGAGTCTTCAGGCCACGCGCGAATCCCCGCCGAAGGCGGGGAAAGGGCGGCCGCAAGCTCCGGTGGTGTGCGGTGAGGCCGCGTGTGGTTCTCTACGACACTACTCTCCGCGACGGTACCCAGCGGGAAGGGCTGATCGTCTCACTCGCCGACAAGATCAAAGTCGCCCGCCGCCTCGACGAGTTCGGCTTCGCTTATGTCGAGGGCGGCTGGCCGGGCTCCAACCCCAAGGACGCCGACTTCTTCGCCGCCGCCCGGTCGATCGAATGGAAGAACGCGAAGCTGGCCGCCTTCGGCTCGACCCGCCACCGTTCCAATCGCGCCGAGTCGGACCCCAACCTCGTCGCCCTCGTGGCCGCCGAGACGCCGGTCGTGACGATCTTCGGCAAGAGCTGGCTGCTCCACGTCCGCGAGGTGCTCGGGGCCACACCCGAGGAGAACCTGGCCATGGTGGCCGACTCGGTCGCATTCCCGGCCGCCGCGGGTCGGGAGATGGTCTACGACGCCGAGCACTACTTCGACGGCTACAAGGACGACTCCGCCTACGCCCTCGCCACCTTGCGCGCCGCCCGCGACGCGGGTGCCTCCACACTCGTCCTGTGCGACACGAACGGCGGCACGCTGACAGACGAACTGGTCGGGATACTGCGGGCGACCTGCGCCGCGCTCGGGGACGACGATCTCGCGACTGGCGGCGCCCCGGAGGTCATCTGGGGTATCCACTGCCACAACGACTCGGAGCTGGCGGTAGCCAACTCACTGGCGGCCGTCGCCAACGGCGTCCGCCACGTCCAGGGCACGATCAACGGCTACGGCGAGCGCTGCGGCAACGCCAACCTCATCAGCATCCTGGCCGACCTCGAGCTCAAGACCGATTTCGAGCCCGTACCCTCGGGCCGGCTGGGCGAGCTGACGGAGATGTCGCGCTACGTGGCCGAGATCGTCAATATCGCCCCCGACGACCATCAGCCTTACGTCGGCCGCTCGGCGTTCGCCCACAAGGGCGGCGTCCACGGCTCCGCAACCGCCCGCGCCAGCAGCGCCTACCAGCACGTGGATCCCGGCCTGGTCGGCAACGTCATGCGTCTGGTGGTCAGCGAGCTCGGCGGCAAGGCCAATACACAGCTCCGGGCGGAGCAGCTCGGCCAGCAGCTCGACGGCGTCGACTCGAAGGCCCTGAGCCAGGTCATCAAGCAACTCGAGGCCGACGGCCTGGCCTTCGAAGGCGCGGAGGCCTCGTTCGAGCTCCTCGTGAAGCGCCACAAGGCCGGCTACGAGCGGCCGTTCGAACTGTGCGACTACACGGTTCTCGTCGAACAGCGCGGCGGGGCTGAGATGCTCGCCGAGGCCACGGTCAAGGTCGAGGTCGCGGGCGAGGTGCTCCACACCGCCGCCGACGGCAACGGCCCCGTCAACGCCCTGGATACCGCGCTGCGCAAGGCACTCGGCGCGTTCTATCCACAACTCGATGCCGTCCACCTCGTCGACTACAAGGTCCGTATCCTCGACAGCGAAGAAGCGACTGGCGCGCAGACGCGGGTCATCATCGACTCATCCAACGGCCCCCTTGAGTGGTCGACGATGGGCAGCGGCACGAACATCATCGCGGCCTCTTGCCAGGCCCTGTGCGACTCGCTCGAATATGCGATCTGGAAGACCGGGGCGGAAGTGCGGCGGCGCGACGAGCGCCACTTCACGACCGTTGCCCGGCCGGCCCGCCCCGAGTAGGCGAGAACACCGGGAGAGCCCAATGGCCATGCCAGCCTCAAGAGCCCTGTCCACCTCCTCCTCCGTCGGCGTTCCTCGGGTCGCCTTCCAGGGCGAGCCCGGCGCGTTCAGCGAGGAGGGCGTCCTGTCGGCCTTCGTCGCTCCGGAGGCCGTGGCGCTACCGACGTGGCGAGCCGTCTTCGAGGCCGTCCACGAGGGCAGCGTGGACGCGGGCGTGGTACCGATCGAGCGGTCCCAGGCCGGCAGCGTGCGCGAGATCTACGACCTGCTCTTCAAGTTCGACGAGATCCGCATCGCGGCCGAGGTGACGGTCCCGGTTCATCTGGCCCTTCTCGCGCTGCCGGGCCAGAGCCTCGACCAGATCGAGCGCGTCTACAGCATCGCCCAGGCCCTCGACCAGGCCGACGAGTTCTTGCGGTCGCGGCCATGGCAGGTCTTGACCAGCTACAACACCGCGGGCGCCGCCAAGGCTATCGCCGACAAGCACGAAATGGGCGCCGGAGCGCTGGCCTCGCCACGTGTCGCGCCGCTCTATGGGCTCGAAGTGCTGGCGGCGGACGTCCAGACGAGTGATGCCAATCGGACCCGTTTTGCCGTTCTCGTGCGTGATCCGCTGCCGGACGAATGGTTCCGGCCGGCCACGCTGGCGGGCCCCATCAAGACGACCCTGGTCTGGGCCGTCCGGAACGTTCCAGGCAGCCTGTACCGCTGCCTGGGCTGCTTCGCCGAGCGCAAGATCAACCTGTCCCGCCTCGAATCGAGGCCCAGCCGGGGCGTGCGCTGGGAGTACGTCTTCTGGGCGGACCTTGACGCGGACCCGGAATCCCCCGACTGTGCTGCCGCACTTGCCGCTCTGCTCCGCGAGGCCGTGATGGTCAGGGTCGCGGGCGTCTACCACCTCGCCGCCGAGGTGCTGCCGAGCAGCTCCGGCCGTTAGCGCGGTCGCAAATTCGCGTGACCGGCGCTCGATCTGACGGGGCTCGGCGGCAGGGGTCCCTCGCGGTGCATCCGCTGCAACGAGAAGATGTGCCGGACGATGCGGTCCTGGGCGCTCTCGGAGATCGACACGAAGCGGACCGCGACCAACGTCCGAGGCGGCCTCGGCGGCGAGGCCGCGGCCATGGGACGTCCGTCTCGCCCGACGTCCGTGGCGTCATCTACGCGGACGACGTCTCCCTCGGCCAACACCGCGTCCTGGCCAATTGCGAGCCTGAGCTCCAGGTCGTCTCCCGGGCTGACCGATTCCCTGAGAGAGGCCCGCACCATGAATTGGAGCCCTCCCGCGCTGATGTTGCGCGTCGCTCCCTCGCCGGTTTCTCCGGCGCTGCCCGAGGCGGTCTGGCTGACCACCGTGTACTGGATCGGGCACTCAGTGTCGAGTCGGAGGTGGGCGCGGCGCTGGATCATCCGGCAATCCGCCGGCATCTCGATCGAAAAGAGGCGCGACTGCGTGGCGCCGAGATGGCTCAGGAATTCAGTGCCGGCGACCATCCCGGATTCGTCCCGACGGAAGGTGAGCGTGATCGGATCGCCCGGCCGAAGCCGCCCAAGAAGCGAGTCGGGCTTCACGAGCCCCAACCACAAAGCCGCCGGCAGGACATTCACGATGACGGCCCGGAACGCGACCACTCTCCCGTCGAGTTCGGCCTCGACGAGAGCCTGATCGTGAACCATTGGCATCCTTGGCGTCTCGATCATCGTGTCGCTGTGGTGCTCCCGTTGGGGCTCGAATCCCGGTCTTGATGGCCGCCCGGCCGCAGTCGACAGACTCCGACACCAGGCACGTCCGAACAGGGCAGGAAGCGCTGCCGGGCCGCTATGTGGTCTTCGATCGGGGAGTCGGACCCCCGGCGGACCGTCTTTAGGCGTACCGACGGGCTATCTCGCCAACCGTGGAAATCACCGAATCGGCCCCCACCCCGGTACCCCAACGGTCCCGGTCGACCTCCGCTGGCGGTAGGGGACCGTCCTGTCGGCCGGCGCCGCCATTGGTCGGGTGCGTGCGAGCAACCCAGTCGGTTGCGGAGTTTTGACACTGAAGGTAACGAAAGTACCAGCAGCCCCTGGCCCGAGGTCCCGTTGTGAGGCATTCATTTGCGGGGTTTGATGGACTCATCGCGTGGGCAGGGCCTGTCCCAATGGTGCAGCGGCGCACCTCCCGAGGCCTCGCGCCACAGCTGAGCCGGATGGTCCGATGCTCGTGCCATAAGAGGAAGGAACGGAGTATGGATTACGACCTGAAGCCGCGGCGGCAGCGCCGGCGCAGACAAGGACTCATTGCCCTGTTGATGGGCATCGCAGCTATAGGTAGCGTCACGACTGCCACCCTCTCCATGGCGTTCTTCAATTCCACGGTGAACGCCGCGGGCGTGTTCAGCACCGGCACGATCATCCTCGGCGTCGATGCCAGCACTTCTCTCAATGTCCCGGGGATGATGCCCGGCGACACGATCAACACGCCGCTCCAGCTGGACAACACCGGCACCGGCGCTCTGCGCTACGTCCTGACCTCGTCCACCGTGACCTCGGACGTCAAGGTTCTGGCGCCGCAGATCACGCTCACGATCAAGAATCTGGTAGGCGCGGACTGCAACAACAATGCCGGTGCCGCCACTCTCTGGACCGGTCTTCTGAGCGCAAACGCGAGTTTCGGCTCGCTGGTTGGCCCCGGCTTTGTCGGGGCTCGTCCGCTGGCGGCAGGTACCAACGAGAAGCTCTGCTTCACGACGGTCCTTCCGAACACCGTCACTGATCCGTTCCAGAATGCGACAGCGAACGTAACTTTCGTGTTCAACGCGCAGCAAACCAAGAACAACCCGTAGTCTGAAGGCTGCACCGCCGCCGGCCATGGTTCGCCTCGGCGCGTCCATGGCCGGCGGTGTACTTCAGAAGAGGCATTGAGCCATGAAGACAGCAGTCCGAACACTCAGAAGGCTGCTCGACCTGGCCTTGTTGCTGCTCGTGGTGTCGGTCCTGGCGCTCGTGCTCGCTGCCAACCTGCTCCCGAGTTTCGGCCACCAGCTCATCATCATCCGCGGCGGCTCCATGTCGCCCGCCATCTCGATGGGTGCGCTCGTAGACGAGACCGCGGTCTCGCTGAGCCAGATCCACGTCGGCGACGTGATCAGCTACAACGAGCCGAACAACGTGGTGGTCACGCACCGCGTGGTCGGCATCTCCAGCCAACCCGACGGCATCTACTTCCAGGTCAAGGGCGACGCGAACGATGGCCCCGATCCTGACCTTATCCCCGGGACCGCAGTCACGGGCGTGGCCCAGCACTCGGCGCCACTGCTCGGCTTCCTCCTGTACATGCTCACGACGCCATCCGGAATCGTCTCGATCATCTGTCTGGCCCTTACGATGTGGCTGGCGATCTGGCTCCTCGAGGAGTCGGAGGGCAGAGACGGGGATGGCGATCACGATGGGTACGAGTACGAGAGCGACCTGGCCAGGGTCCTGGACGCCCAGCGGTCGGGCGAGATGATCGGCTAGTCGATGTCCGCGACGAGCCGACGCACCCTGCTGCTCATCGTTCTGACGGCGGCCTGCCTCACCATGTCGGGTGCCACCTCCAGCCTGGCGCTATTCAGCAGCCGGGCAAACGTGCCAGCCACGTTCGCCTCCGGGACGTGGAGCTACTACCTCCACAACAACCCGACACCGCCCACGGCGAACACCACGGCCCAGGTGAACCTGACCGCAACTACGACCGCGCCCACGGCGACGACGCTCCGCCGCTACGACACGAACGCGGGCTGCGCCAACCGTGCCGGGCGGGGGCTCATCGTCGCGGCGCCGAACCCGCTGCAAGCGAGCGCCTGCTACTACGCGAACTGGCGGATCCCGGTTCTAGCCGCGCCGCTCACGCTTCAGGGAACGGTGACCCTCGACATCTGGTCGGCGACCAACACCAACACCAACGGCGTTACGGGCGCCCTGATTGTCTATCTCCGCGACTACGACCCGACGCGCCTGACGTACTCGGAGATCACGAACGCGACCTTCAGCCGCGCCTACACCCGACGGACCTGGATCCACACGCCGATCACGGTCAACATCTCCGGTACCCGAACCCTCGCCGTTGGGCACCAGCTCGAGATCAAGATCGAAGCTCCATCCCCGGCCACGGCCACCAACATGCTCGTGGCCTACGACACCACTACCTACGCCGCGTTCGTGCGCGTCCGATAACCGTTATATAGCGCGAGTGTTCCGACGCGGGGAGCGCGCCCTGCGAGGCCGCATGGAGCGGATGAGCGGCGAGGTGCCAGTTGAGCAAGACGGCGGCAGCACACGCAGGCGAGCGACTTCGAGAGCGCGCCGCCGACCTGGCCGGCCGTCTGTCGCAGGTTGCCAGGCGCTCCTCGACCATTGCCCAGGAACGGGCCGTCCTGCGCATGCTCGGCGTCGACGGGCTGGATCGAGCCGGACGTCCGCTGGCCGCGTCGCTGGCTGAGCGCTACTGCGGCTCCGACGCCGGTCGGCTGGCTCGTGGCGTCATCCTGCCGTTCGTCGTGGCCATGCTCGAATACGACATGCCGGCGCGCGAGCTTGCCCTGGACGGGGCGTCCGGCGCGATCGACCTGGGTCTCGAGGCCGAACTGCTGGAGCGCCCCGATCGATTGGCTGCGGCCGAGAAGCGGGCCGCCCAATTGCTCGCAGTGGCACTGGCACGCTTCGACGCCAACCGCACCGCGACGCGCGAGATGCGCGACGTCCTGGGTCTGCCCGAGGAACCGTGGCTGGGCGTCACCCTCCAGGCCACCGAGGTTCGGGCGGCAGTTGCCGAAACTCGGGCCGTCGTCGCCCAGGGAGCCGATCTTGTCCAGGTGAGCGTCCCGGCCAGCTGGGAGTTCGCAGAAGCTCGCCGCCAGGCCGGCCTCGAGATCCCGGGACTGTTCGAATTCGAGGCGCCCAGAAGGGGCCGCGAAGCGCGCCGGGGCGACAAGCGACGCCGGGTTGAGGCGACGCGCCCGGCCGACTCGCCTGTCCCGGCCGGAAGCCAGCGTGGCCTGGCTTCGCTCCGCAAGGCCGCCGACGACGCAGCCGCCGAGCGAGGCTGCTACGCGAGCCTGATGACGGTGACGTCGGCGTTCGCGGCGCCCGAGCAAGCCGTCGTGGCCGCATTCGAGCGCATCGACTGTGTCGCGGTGGACCCGATGCGGGAGATCGTGGAAGACAACCTGGACCCCGAAAGAGCGCTCGCCGATCACGCTTTCGCTCACCGCCTGCAGATGCGGGCCGGCTGCCGCGTCGTCGTTGGTCCGGGTCCACTGGCGCTCGGTGCCGACGTGGCGAGCGGCATTCCCGCGGATGCGCCAACTCGAGCCGGGCGTGCCCTGGCACTCCAGGCCCTGGGCGTGGAGCTTGCCCTCGCCGATGGCCTGCCCGCCGATCGGCTCATGCTCGGCGCGGTGCCGGACTGGGCCGTCGGCGACGGAGACGCGGCATCGATCCTGCTGCAGAGCTGGCTGCGTCGGATCGTCTTCCCGGGCCATCCGTTGGTTGTCGGCGGACCGTTGGGCTGGCTGACGTCGCCCGCCAGGGCGGTCGCCGCCGTGTCGGCCTTCACAGGCGGGGTCGCTTCGCTGGTAGTGGAGTCAAAGGTAACCGGAACCGTTGCCACCATGGCGACTGACCTCGCGGCCGTGGCCCGGACGGCACGGGCCCTGCGCGGCGCCCTGAGCGACGGCGCTCTGCATGGCGACGCCGAGGAACTGGCTGCCAGGACCCTGGCTGCGGCGAGCTCGGCGCTGGAACGGCTCTCGTCCGAGGGGTGGGGGAGCCTGCTGGGTCCGGCGGACCTGGGCGCCAACGACGGCCGCCTGGGCCGATCCGCGGTCGTCGAGCGCGCCGACGGCCCAACCTCCGGGGCGAGGCTCCTGAAAGGGCTGGCCTGGGACTGAGCCAGGTCGGTGCTAGCATGCCCGGGGCCGGCGGGGAGCCCGGAGCGAGGAGATCGAACCTGACCAACAACAACGAGCGATCGCTGGCGGTCGCCGGTCGCCGGGTGCCCACGGTCGTCGTCCTCGGAATGGCCGCGCTGGCTGCCTCCTGGCTCGGCATCGTCTACTTCGCCGAGCCGTGGGGCAGGCTCGCCGGGTCGGGCATGGACGCCAGGTGCTACTGGGTGCCCACCCTATCGGACCCGTATCTCCACTCGACCTGGACCGAGCAGATCGCCTACCCGTACTCGCCCGCCTTCCTGCAGCTCCTCGAGCCGATACGGTGGCTGCCGTGGCAGGCGTTCATGGCCGTCTGGGCGGCGATCCTCATGGCCGCCATGGTCTACCTGACCGGCCCACGCCTGATTCTGCTGGGCCTGGCGTTTTTCGGCCTGATGGAGATCTGGGGCGGTAACATCGAGTTGCTCGTGGCGCTGGCGATCGTCGTGGGTTTCCGCTGGCCTGCGGCCTGGTCGTTCGTGCTGCTGACCAAGATCACACCGGGAATCGGCCTGCTGTGGTTCGTCGTCCGTCGCGAGTGGCGGTCTCTCGCGATCGCGGTCGCCGCGACCGGCGTGGTCGTCGCTCTGTCATATGCCCTGATGCCGGACGCGTGGCGGATCTGGCCGCAGGTGCTGGTCAACAACGCCGGCAAGAACGGGACCTGGGCCGCCGTCCCGATTCCGTTCGTGATCAGGCTGCCCTTTGCCGTGCTTCTCGTGGTCTGGGGCGCCCGGACCAACCGCCGCTGGACCGTGCCGGTCTCGGCGATGCTGGCCCTGCCGGCCCTGTGGTACGGGGGCTTGAGCATCATGCTCGCCACGTTGCCCCTGCTCGGGGCGCGATCGTGGACAGACGTGCGGCGAGTCGCCTCGCAGGGCCGATCGGAGTTCGAGGCTTTGGCCGCGAGCGCCCACTGGCCGGGGCGCGGACGCACCAGCGCGAAGTCAATTCACGGAGCCGACTGAGTTCTCGGCCCGGCGGTCCGGGCTTCGGGCTCGTACGATTGCAGCAACGAACTTCTAGACCGCATCGCGGAGGAGCCATCAGTGCCCGAGAGTTCTCCACTGCCGATTCGTGATGCCGCCTGGCCGACACTCCACGTGTCGCGGCACCCGGCCATCCTCCACAAGTTGAGGATCCTGCGCGACGAACGCACGGAGCCCAAGAAGTTTCGCGAAGTCGTTCGCGAGCTGTCGTGGCTGCTCGGCTACGAGGCTCTCGCCGACGTGGAGGTCCGGCCACTCACGGTGACCACGCCCCTCGAGACGACCGATGCCCACGAACTCGGCGTCCGGATCGGCCTGGTGCCGATCCTGCGTGCCGGGCTGGGCATGGTGGACGCGATGCTCGAGCTGATGCCAACCGCCGAGGTCTGGCACCTCGGGCTGTTCCGGGACGAGCGCACCCTGCGACCGGTCGAGTATTACAACAAGCTGCCCGATTCAGCGACCGTGGACCTGTGCCTGATCCTCGACCCGATGCTCGCCACCGGCGGATCGGCCACGGCGGCGATCGAGGTCCTGAAGCGCTGGGGCGCGACGCGGATCAAGCTCGTCAACCTCATCGTCGCCCCTGAAGGTGTGGACGCTGTCACCGCTGCCCACCCCGACGTCGAGATCTACTGTGCCGCGGTGGACCGGCAGCTCAACGAGCACGGCTACATACAGCCGGGTCTCGGCGACGCCGGCGACCGCCAGTTCGGGACGGGCCGCGCGGAGTAGCTGTAGCCACGACCTGGCGACTCTCGCCAACGCGACTCTCGCCAAAATGAGAAACGGGCGGCCTCTCGGCCGCCCGTTTCGTTTCTGCGAGGGATCGGCTATGCCGCGGGTTCCGCGGCCTTCTGACCAAGCCCGAACTTGTTGAGGATCTGGTAGATCAGCAGGGCGCCGATGCAGGCGGTGCCGATGCCGCCGACCGAGAAGTCGCCCTGTGTGATGACCAGGTTGCCGGCGCCGATCGTGAGGGCAACGGCGGCCGTGATGAAGTTCTTGTTGTCGGTGAAGTCGACCTTGTTCTCGACCCAGATGCGCGCGCCGGTGGTCGCGATCAGGCCGAACAGGACAATGGCCATGCCGCCGAGAACCGCTTGCGGGATCGACATGACGAGCGCTCCGAACATCGGCGAGAAGCCGAGCAGGATGGCCACGACGGCGGCGATGACGAAAACCAGGCTCGAGTAGATCTTGGTGACGCCCATGACGCCGATGTTCTCGGCATAAGTGGTGACGCCTGTGCCGCCACCCGAGCCAGAGACCATGGTTGCGACGCCGTCGGCGAGGAACGCACGCCCGATATACGGATCCAGGTCGCGCCCAGTCATGGTGGCGACGGCCTTGATATGGCCAAGGTTCTCTGCCACGAGCACGATCGCGACGGGGACGATGAGCGTGATGGCGTGCATGTCGAACTTCGGCGAGGTCAGCGCCGGCCAGCCGATCAGGGGAGCGGCGCCGATCGAGTTGAGGTCGATGAAGGGGCCTCCGAAGTGGAGGATGTTCGAGAGCAGGCCGTACAGGAGGTAGCCAAAGACACCGCCGATGAGGATCGGCAGGCGCCGAAGCATTCCGGGGGCGTAAACGGCGACGATCGCCACCGCGAGGGCGGTGATCACGCCGACGAGGATTCCGAAGTTGTCGGTTGCCGGGCGGTTCGAGGTCATGTACCCGATGGCCGCGGGCGCAAGATTAAGTCCGACGACCGCGACGACTGCGCCGGTGACGACCGGCGGCATCAGGAATTCGACCCACTTGTAGCCCACGGCCATGACGATGAGCCCGACGACCGCATACACCGCGCCGCAGGCGATGATCCCGCCGAGGGCCACCGGGATGTTGTGGGGTCCGGCGATCGCCTCAGCCGAGAGAACGACCGCGATGAACGAGAAGCTCGAGCCGAGGTAGCTCGGCACTCGGCCGCGGACGAAGACGAAAAAGATCAGCGTGCCGATGCCCGAAAAGAAGATGGCCGTGTTCGGGTTGAAACCCATGATGACCGGGGCCAGCACCGTCGCCCCGAACATGGCGAAGATGTGCTGGACACCCAGAGCCACCGATTGGACAGCCGGCGGCCGCTCGTCCGGGGCGATGATCCCTTCCCGTTTGACGGTCCACTGGAACATGCCTCGGACGTATTCGATGGCAGCAGCCATGAGCGACCTCCTCCGATATATGGACTCCTCCCCCGGGCGTGACGAGCCTCCCCGCGAGCTGCCCGAGCGTGCGAGAAGGGTGGCAAAAACCGCGCCCTTCCGCACGCCCGTTGTGCAGGTCTGTGTTACTAACCTGTGGACGAATTCGCGGCGTCTGCCGCGAACTGGTTGCGATCGGGCCAGGCGGGCCGCCAGGCGGGCTGGGCGCCGCGACCTCGCTCGAACCGCGGTCCGGCCCGGCTTCGGTCTATGGCGTCGCGCAACAACCGGCTACGATGGCCGGGATGACGACTCCCCCGACTGCTATCGACCCGGCAACAGCGACCACCGGCTTGCCCGCGACCACCGGCTTGCCCGCTTCCGGCGGCCTGACGACGGCCGAGGCAGCCCAGCGACTCCGCCAGGATGGCCCCAACGCGCTTGGGGGTGAGGGTCGGCGCGGCCCGCTGGCCGTCCTCGTCAGCCAGTTCGCAAGCCCGCTGGTCCTGATCCTCGTGGCCGCCAGCGTGGTCAGCATGGCTGTCGGCGATCGAGTCGAGGCTGGCATCATCCTGGCCATAGTGGCCATGAGCGCGCTGCTCGGCTTCGTCCAGGAAGCTCGCTCGGAGGCGGCCGTGGCCGCTCTGCAGGCTCGCCTGGCACTGCGCGCTGACGTGATCAGGGACGGCAAGCAGCAGTCGATCCAGATCCGAGATGTCGTTCGGGGCGACGTCGTGGTTCTCGGGGCCGGCGACATCGTGCCGGCCGATGCGCGCGTGCTCGAGGCCAACCACCTCTTCGTCGACGAGTCGTCGCTGACCGGCGAGTCGGCGGCGTCGCTCAAGAACCCACTCCCCGGCGACCTCGATCCGGGCAAGGATGAGGAGCGGGCGGGGCTGGCCTTCTTCGGGACCAGCGTCGTGAGCGGCAACGGCCGGGCCCTGGTCACTGCCACCGGCGCGAGGACGAGCTACGGAGCAATCGCCCACCGGCTCGCCGAACGGGCGCCCGAAACCGATTTCCAGCACGGTGTCCGCGCCTTCAGCCTGCTGATCGGCCGGGTCACGCTGATCCTCGTGGTCGGTGTCTTCGCCATCAACGTGGCATTGCAGCGGCCGCTCTTCGATGCGCTGCTCTTCTCGATCGCCCTGGCGGTCGGTCTGACGCCAGAGCTGCTGCCGGCCATCGTGACTCTCAACCTGACCCGTGGGGCGCGAGCCCTGACCGCGCACGGCGTCCTGGTCAAGCGGCTGCCGGCGATCCAGAACCTGGGCAGCGTCACGGTTCTGTGCACCGACAAGACGGGCACGCTGACGCAGGGCAAGCTCGAGCTGGTGAAGGCCGTCGGCATCGACAAGGACGACGCCGGTGAGGCGTCCCATGCCCTCGAGCTCGCCTACCTCAACAGCCATTTCGAGTCGAGCTTCCAGAACCCGCTGGATACGGCAGTGCTCGCAAGCGCCCCGAAGCCGGCCGACCTGGCTAAGTATCGAAAGCTCGCCGAGCTGCCTTACGACTTCAACCGCCGAATGCTCAGCGTCGTCGTCCAGCGTGGGGACGAGCCGCCGCTGCTGGTGACCAAAGGCGCGCCGGAGGCCGTCGTGGCGGCCTCGTCCAGCGTCCGCGAGGACCACGACCGACGGGCCGGAGCCGGCCCGTCGGTACGAGCCATCCACAAGGCCGAGCACGATCGACTGGCCAAGCTGGTTAACGACTCATCGGCGGACGGCTTCCGGCTGGTCGCGGTCGCTTCGAGGGTCTTGAGGCCCGACGAGCTGACCGGTTTGACGCCCGCAAACGCCCCGGCTTCGACCGCGGGTGTTCCCGTTTCGACCGAGAAGCCTTCGACTGGCAAGGCGTCGAAGGCGACGTCGAAGGCGAAGTCGAAGGCGAAGTCTCCGGCGTCGACCGCAAGCGCTACGGCTCCGACCGTAGCCATCGCCCTGGCGGACGCTTCGCGACTCGAGCGCGACCTGACATTCGAGGGCGTCATCCTCTTCAGCGACCCGCCCAAGCCCGGGGTGGGGGACGCGATCGCAGACCTGGCAAATCAGGGGATCGCCCTCAAGATCATCACCGGCGACAACGATCTGGTCGCCCGACACGTTGCCGGACTCGTCGGGCTGACGGTCGAGGGCGTTCTTACCGGCGACCAGATGCGTAAGCTGACGCACCCCGCGCTCGTGGCTCGCGCGCCCAAAACCACGATCTTCGCCCGAGTCGACCCGGACCAGAAGCTGCAGGTCATCCGGGCCCTGCGCGAGTCGGGCCACGTGGTCGGCTACATGGGCGACGGCATCAACGACGCCCCGGCACTGCACGTGGCGGACGTGGGCATCAGCGTGGACAACGCCACGGACGTGGCCCGCTCCGCGGCCGACATCATCCTGCTCGAACCCAGCCTCGCGGCCATTTCCCAGGGCGTAACCGAGGGCCGGCGAACCTTCGCCAACACGCTCAAGTACATCCGCATGGGCACGAGCTCCAACTTCGGCAACATGCTGAGCATGGCCGGCGCCGCGCTGGTGCTGCCGTATCTGCCCATGTCACCCGGGCAGATCCTGCTCAACAACCTGATCTACGACGCCTCACAGACGGCCCTTCCGTCGGACAACGTCGACGCAGACGCCGAGGCGGAGCCGGCCCGCTGGGACGTCCACGCCATCGAACGTTTCATGATCGCCTTCGGGCCGATCTCGTCGATCTTCGACTACGTCACGTTCGGCCTGCTGCTCCTGCTGTTCGGCACCGACGCCAGCCACCAGAACTCGTTCCATACGGGTTGGTTCGTGGAGTCTCTGTTCAGCCAGATCCTGGTGGTCCTGGTAATCCGCACCCGCATGACGCCGTTCTGGCGCAGCCGCCCCAGCAAGCAGCTCGCGGCCGCGATCGTCGCGGCGCTGGCTGTGGCGGTGATCATTCCGATGAGCCCGCTCGGGTCACTGATCGGTTTCGGCGACCTACCGTGGCAGTTCTGGCCGCTGCTGGTAGTCCTCGTCGCGGCCTACCTGACGATGGTGGAATTGGTCAAGCGCTGGTTCGATCGACGCGAGGCCCGGCGGCCGGACGCCATCGCCCGCCAGAAGACACGTACCAAACTCCAGGTCGACTCGTCGAGCCAGTCGTCGGGCTCGGTATCGGCCGGCTGAGTCGGAGGGAACTGTGGATCTGAACATCGAGGTGGCCCGCACGGCCCTGGTCGTCATCGACTTGCAGCGCGGCATCGTGGACAGGCCGGCAGGGCCGCGCTCGCCGGCGGAGGTCGTGGCCCGAGCCGGGCAGCTGGCCAGAGCGCTGCGGGCGGCGGGAGGCACCGTAGTCCTCGTCCGAGTCACGCCCTCGCCCGACGGCAAGGATGGCCTCAAGCCGATCACCGACGCCCCATCCCAGGTCGGCGGGCGTTCGCTCCCGCCCAAAACGTCCGGCGGAGAGCTCGCCGGGCACTCGTGGTCGGAGTTCGTCGACGAGCTCAAGCCCGAGGCCACCGACATAGTCATCACCAAGCGCCAGTGGGGCGCCTTCTACGGCACGGAGCTCGACCTGCAGCTGCGCCGGCGGGGCATCGACACGATCATCCTGTGCGGCATCTCGACCAACGTGGGGGTCGAGAGCACGGCCCGAGATGCCTACGAACGCGGCTATCAGCAGGTTTTCGTGGAGGATGCGATGGCCGCCGGCGACGCCGAGGACCACCTCCACACCGTGCGCACCGTCTTCCCGCGCATCGGCCGGGTCCGCTCGACCGAGGATGTGCTGGCCGCGCTCCGGTAGCGCTGCGCGGTGACGCTCAGGCGCGTGATCGGACGCCCTTACACTGAGGAGTGCACGCGTCCTGAGGAGGAACCGCTGTGAGACGAAAGCGCTCTCGCACAGTCGCCGGAATGGCCGCGGCACTGCTCCTCGGCCTGACTCTGGCGGGCTGCGGCAAGCATGGCGCAACGCCTCAGCCAACGACCCAGCCGCCGGTGCCACAGGCCAGTTCCAGCCCAGCAGCGTTGGGATCGACGCTCCCCTCGACCAGCCCCGTGGCGGATCCGTCTACGCCGGATGCCGTGGCCAGTGAGCTGGATCAGATCAACCAGCTCATCGACGACATTGGCGACTCGGTCCAATCCTCGGACTCGTCGCAACAGGGCGGTGAGTAGCTCGCCCCTGCCCGGTCGGCGGCTGGCCCTCACGCCGGCCAACGACGATCTCAAGGCCGCGACGCAGGATGCCCGGAACGTCCTCCCCGCCGGGAAGTAGGGGTCCGCGCGACAAACGCATTGGCGGGCCGCAACCCGTTCCCGACTACCGATCCCCCTCGATCCAACCCTGGCGTTGGGCCACGCGCACAAGCGACGTCCGGCTCGTGACGTCGTAGCGGTCGAACATGCGCCTGAGCTGGCTTTCGACGGTCTTGAGCCCGAGGGACAGACGTTCGGCTATCTCGGAGTTGGCGTGGCCCTCGGCCACGAGCTCCAGGATCTGGGCCTCCCGTGGCGTTGGCGGACGCAGCGCCGTGCGCATGGACCGTCGGATATCGGCCGAGAAGGCCGTGCCCCCGCGTGCAACGGTTCGCACTGCCGTGAGGATCTGCTCGATGTTCGCCATCTTCGAGAGGTAGCCCTTCGCTCCGCTCTCGACCGCAGCGACGTAATAGCTCGGATAGGAGTAGGCGCTCAGCATGATGAACGCCGGGCCCGACGTGTGACTGGCGAGAATATCCAGCCCGTCTGCCGTATCCGCGAGGCGGATGTCACATAGGACGACGTCGGGCAATTGGGCTTCGATCAGACGGTTGGCCGAGATGGCATCTCCGGCCGTTCCGACCACGGTCACGTCGGCTTCGCCTCGCATGAGCGCCGTGAGCCCTTCCGCGATCGCCGGGTGATCCTCGATGATCGCCAGCCGGATCACGCCCTGTCCTCCGCCGCCGGCAGCGGGTCGACGCGAGCGCTCCGCTTGCCGAGCGGCAGCCGAACGACAATCACCGTTCCCTCGCCGAGGCTCGACGCGGCTTCGATCGTTCCGCCATGTGCGGTCACGATCTCGCGGGCCAGATAGAGCCCAAGTCCCAGCCCTGCCGAGGCCTTCTGCCCCAGCCGGGCATACGGCTGGAACAGCTGGGGCAGAACGTTGCTGGCGATGCCCGGGCCGTCATCACGGACCTCGACCACGGCGTATGAACCGGACCGACGCACCGTCACCTCGATCGTCGACTTTGCGGCGTGCTCGACGGCATTGGCCAGGAGATTGACGAAGACCTGTTCCAGACGGCCCGCATCCGCCCGGACGAGGATCGGGGCACGACTCGGCGAGACCTGGATCGTAGGTGCGTTCGGGAGTGTCTCGGCAACGTTGACGGCATCGCGCACGACCGTGACGAGATCGATCGTGGCGGCGACGAGTTCCAGCCGACCGGCCTGGATTCGGCTCACATCGAAGAGGCGATCGACGAGTTCTCCGATCTTTCTGGTTTGAACGAGCGCCCGGTCCGCGTAGGTATGGGCCTGCGGGGAACTCTTCGCGTCGAGGTGGCGCTCCACCAGCTGAAGGTAGCCGTGCAGAGCGGCAACCGGCGTCTTGAGTTCGTGCCCCGCCGCACCCATCAACCGCTCCAGGCTGAGCCTCATCGTGCGCTCGGACAGGTCGCGGATCGCTATCACACCGCCCCAGGTCCGGTCGCCGGCGGTGAGCGGCTCGGCTACGGCCTCGAACCAGCGCCGAGTCCCGCCGGCCTGGATCACCGCGAACTCCACTCGGAACCGCTCGCCCCGGGCGGCCCGTTGCTGCGGCCGGTCGGCCGGCGGAATGGGGAGACCGGCGGCATCCTCGGGTTCGAACCCGGCGCCACCGAAGAGCCGATCGTAGGCGTCGTTGGTCACCACGATCCGACCCTCGTAGTCCACGGCGACGACGGCATCGCCGAGGCTGGCCAGGATCGATCGGAGACGATCGTGCTCCTCCTGGAGACCCAACCTCTGCTGCTCGAGAACGACGGCTTGGCTACTGAGCTCGTCGGTGCGCGTGGCGAGATCCTCGTTCGCGACCCGAAGCTCCTCGACGCTCGCGGTCAACTCCTCGTTGAGCGTTTCGAGCTCTTCGTTGGTGGCCTGGAACTCCTCGTTGATGGTTTCCACTTCCTCGCGAGTGGCCTGCGCGTCCTCGCTGGCGAGGAGCATCGCTTCGTTCCCAGCCCGGAGTTGGGCGACCAGAGCGGTCAGCTCCTCGTTCGCTCTGAGTAGCCGGCCGTTCGTGGCGACCGCCTTGTCGAGTCGCTGCCGTGTCCGGACGTCGGCGCGCCGGTCGTGCTCGAGTCTGGTCACGTCCGTCAGCTCGACGATGACGCCCTCGATGTTGTTCGTCTCGACACGGTAGGGGCGGACGGTGGCCTCGATGAAATGGGTCGTCTCGCTGGCGGCGTCCGTGGGCTCCACCTCGAACACGGCCGAGGAGGTCTTGCCGGTCAACGCGGAGTCGATGGCCAATCGGATCGCGCTTGGCGGAAGGACCTCCGCAAGATGGATGAAATCCTGGTCGAAGGCCGTGCCGTGGATCCCGAGCATCCGGCGCGCCGCGGAGTTGATGCGCAGGATGTAGTAGCGAGGATCGATGACGACGATGCCGACGGTCAGGTTGATGAGCAGGCTATCCGCTGACGCCGCCGACTCCGCCACGCGCTGGACGTCGCGGTGCGCGCCTCGGATTGCCAGGTCGAGCTCGGATTCCTGGCTCCGACGCGGGCGGAGCGCCGCGGGTCGCATCGGTGGGATCGCGTAGTTTCCGGGCAGCCGCCGATAGACGCGCAGGTGCCCTTGCTCCTCTTCGAATGGCTCCGGTAGGGCCATGATGGTCTCCGACGGACCGAGGGCCAGCCGACCGCCGGGCCGCAACGAGAAGGCGAAGGTCTCGAGGGCGACCCGCTGCATCGGCACGGTGAAGTAGATCAACACGTTCCGGCAGAGGAGAAGATCGATCCGCGGGAAGGGCGCGCGCTCGCCGAGATCGTGCTCGCCGAAGACCATGAGGGCACGCAGCCGCTTGCCGACCTCGTAGCCGCCGTCCGCCTTCACGAAGTAGCGGTCTCGAGCGCCTGCGGGCAGGCTCTTGAGGGCAGCGGGCGGATAGACCCCCCGGCGCGCGAAGGCGATCGCCTGACGGTCGATGTCCGTCGCGAAGATCCGGATATCCGGCCATGAGGCCTTCTCTCCGAGGGCTTCGGCAACCTCAATGGCCAGCGAGTAGGCCTCTTCACCGGTCGAGCAACCGGCCGACCAGATGCGGAGTTCGCGCCGATCGCGCCGCGCCTCCGCAATGAGCTCGGGGAGGACATGCTCGAGCAGGTACTCGAAGAGAGTAGGGTCTCGGAAGAACTCCGTGACCTTGATCAGGAGGCTGTTGACGAGCCGGGCGTACTCCTCCGGATCTGACTCCAGATACGCTGCGTACCCGGCGAGCGTTGGGCGGGCGGTGGCGTTCATGCGGCCGCGCAAGCGCCGCAGGATCGTGGCCGGCTTGTAGCTGCCGAAGTCGATGCCGCTTCGCTCGTGGATCCGTTCGATGAGGTCGCGAAGATCGTCGTGATCAGGCCCCTCGGCCGGAGCTTTGCCGGCCGCCAGGAGATCGCACAGGATCGATCCGAGAGAGTCGAGGTCGGCCGTCGCGTCGACCAGGGAAGGCGGGATCGAGCTCGGCATCGAGGGGAACATAGCCGTTGCGGGGTTCTCGATGACGACCGCGCCGCCCGCCTTCTTGACGTGCCAGGCTCCTGCGGATCCGTCAGACCCGCTGCCCGTGAGGATCACGGCGATGAGCCCGGGACCGAAGACGCTGGCTGCGCTCTCGAATAGCACGTCGATGGAGGGAGCGACTGCACCAGCCTTGGCCACGCTGAGCCGCAGGTCGCCGTGGCTGATCTCCACCAGCCGATTGGACGGGACAACGAAGATCACTCCGTTCTCCAGAGCCTCCCGCTCCTCGACCACTCGGACGGGCAGCGTCGCACGACGGGCGAGAATCTCGTGCAGGTGGCTCGGCCGGCGGGGGTCGAGATGCTGGGCAATCACGATCGGTGCGGGGAAGTCGGCCGGCAGGCTTGCCACGAGGCGCGAGAGCGCCTCGATGCCGCCCGCCGAGGAGCCGACCACGACGAGCTGAGATTCTTGGAGGTCCTTCGGTCGCGCCACGATGCTCACATTCTACGGTTGATGATGCAGGCGCATCTTGGGGTTTTCATCCTCGCACGACGCTCCGGCAGGTATCACTATCGAGTCTCGACCAAGCCGCAAAGAACGCAGTCCCCGCCGACCGACTTTCGGCTTGCGCCTGCTAAGGGAGAAGGACTTTCATGGACATTCCTCAGATGACACTGGTTGCCTGGATCGTTGTCGGCGCCATCGCCGGCTTTCTGGCCAGCGAGATCATGGGTACCCGCGAGGGCCTGGTGTTGATGATCGTGCTCGGAATCGTGGGCGCGGTCGTCGGCGGCTGGGTCGCCTCTGACCTCTTCCATATCGCGGACGTGACCGGCGTCAACCTGACGAGCATCGTCGTCGCCGTTGTCGGCGCGATCATCGTCATCCTCGTGTACGACAGTCTGGGTGGCCGGCGCCGCCTGCTCAACGGTCGCCGCTGATCCACGCACGCGCCCTCGGGGCGTTCCACTCGAAACCGCCTAGCAGGATCGGCCCCAAGACGGTGGGACCGATCCTGCTTCTACCTTGCCCAGGCCGAAGCATGGAAGACCCACGAGACATGACCGTTCTCTTGCACCCGGCTACTCAACGGGTCGTCGGGGTCGCATCTCGCAAGGGCGTCGCGCTCGACATTCGGGTCGTGCCCAGCTCGACCCGCACCGCGGCCGACGCCGCGCGGACGCTCGATGCCGACCTGGGTCAGATCGTGAGGTCGCTCGTCTTCGTGGCGCCGCGCGCCGACGGCCGACTGGCTTCCACCGTCTGCCTGGTCTCGGGGCGCAATCAGGTTGACCTGCGTCAGCTTGCCGCGGTGGTGGGCGAGGTTGCCCTTCGCGCGGCCAGCGCCCGCGAGGCACGCGATCTCACCGGCTTCGCCGTTGGCGGCATCCCGCCCTTTGGGCACGGCCGCGACGTACGAGTCGTGATGGATCAGGATCTGTGCCAGTACCAGTGGGTCTGGGCTGCCGCGGGCACGGACACCGCCGCCTTCCGGGTCGCCCCTCGGACGCTGCGAATGCTCTCCAACGCCGTCGTGGCCCCAGTGGCAGGGGCGTCGTGGCTGCCGGCTACAGTTGGGGCCAGCTACGAACCGAGACTGAGGTTCGAGACCGCCGCGGGCGCGTAATCCACCGCGGAGGCCATGCTTGAGTTCGCCGGCTACGCGTCGTTGTAATGGTTTTCATCCTCGCGACCGGCGCCGGAACCGGCCTATGGTGAATTGGAAGCAGTGGCCGTAGGGCACGCGATGGCCGCGGGTACAGGGATA
>Ga0182027_10000475_pt1 | contig 70322 bp, 42 predicted proteins | sample 712E1DmetaG_FD_121300 | JGI IMG/M metagenome (GOLD analysis project Ga0182027, IMG submission 121300) | Permafrost microbial communities from Stordalen Mire, Sweden - 712E1D metaG (Illumina Assembly) | ecosystem: Environmental > Terrestrial > Soil > Wetlands > Permafrost | place: Sweden...
AAAAAAAGGGGCGGCCAGGGAATTAATCACGGAGTCGGAAAGGTCCGGCCCGCTCTGGTCGCCATGAATATAATACACTTGCCAAGCGTTTTGTAAACCAGAAAATTCTGAATATGGCACGCTCCCAAGATTCCGAACGTTACGAACTCACCGACGCCGAGAAGCGCGACCTCATCAAGCTCATCAACAAAGGCGAGCCGCTCCCGGAAAAATACCGCTTCCTCCTCTTCGCCGACAAGCGCGAGGTCGAACTCGTCTGGAACGGCAAGTCCCGCGAAGTCTGCACCGCCATCCTCCCCTTCCAGACCCTCGAACACATTGACGAGCCGCGCAAGGAAAAGCGCGACGACGAGGAACTGGGCCTCGACACCGGCGGACGCCAGGTCAAGGGCTGGACCAACAAACTCATCTGGGGCGACAACAAGCTCATCCTCTCCTCTCTCAAGAGCGGCGCCCTCCGCCGCCAGATCGAGGACGCTGGCGGCCTCAAGCTCATCTACATTGACCCGCCCTTTGACGTGGGGGCGGACTTCAGCATGGACATTGAGATTGGCGGCGAGACCTTCCACAAAGAGCCAAACCTCCTCGAACAAATCGCCTACCGCGACACCTGGGGCCGCGGCGCCGATTCCTTCATCGCCATGATCTACGAACGCCTCATCCTCATGCGCGATTTGATGCACAGCGAGGGAAGCATCTACGTGCATTGCGACTGGCGGGTGAATACGTTCGTTCGCCAAGTCATGGATGAAGTGTTCGGACGAGAGTCCTTCAAAAATGAAATCACGTGGAAACGGCAGCCGCCGCGAGGGGCGCGCGCTGTTGCCAGCCAATACGCCAGAACGTCGGACAACTTACTGTTCTACACCCGCGGCGAGACATACGCGTGGAATCCTCAGTTCCGCGAATACAGCGAAGATTACATCAAGACGAAGTTCACAAATACCGATGCAGATGGACGAAGCTACAGGGTGGGCGACATCGGTGACTACTCAGCGAAGTCAATCGAAAGACTGCGGGCTGAAGGAAAAATTTATGATTATCCATCCGGCAAAGTCGGCCTGAAACGTTTTCTGGATGAGCAGAAGGGCGAGATAATCTCCGACATTTGGGCTGACATCCCGGAAGTAAATGCGATGGCGATTGAACGAGCCGCTTACCCCACGCAAAAGCCCGAAGCATTGTTGGAACGAATCCTTTCAGCCAGCAGCAACGAAGGCGACTTGGTGGCGGACTTTTTCTGCGGCAGCGGCACGACCGCCGCCGTGGCCGAAAAGCTCGGGCGCAAATGGATCGCCACCGACCTCGGCAAGTTCGGCATCCACACCACGCGCAAGCGGCTCATCCAGGTGCAGCGCGAGTTGAAGGCCGGCGGCAAACCGTTCCGCGCCTTCGAGGTGCTCAACCTCGGGCGCTATGAGCGCCAGGCTTATCTCAACGTCGGCGGCAATTTGTCCGCCAAAAAGAAGGAGCAGGCGCTCGCCCGCAAGGAACAGCAGTTCCGCGACCTGATCCTGAAAGCCTACCGGGCCGAGCCATTGCCGGAGACCGGCTTTTTCCACGGCAAAAGCGGCGCGCGGCTCGTCGTCGTCGGGCCGATCAACCTGCCCGTCGGACGTTTGTTCGTGGAGGAAGTCATCACGGAATGCCGCAAGCGCGGGGCCTCCCGCGTGGACGTGCTGGCGTTCGAGTTTGAAATGGGCCTGTTTCCCGCCGTGCTGGACGAGGCCAAACACAAGGGCATTGACCTCGCCCCCAAGACGATTCCCCCGGAAGTCTTCGACAAGCGGGCGGTGGAAAAGGGCCAGGTGCGTTTCTTTGATGTCGCCTACATCGAAGTCACGCCGCGCTTCGACAAAAAAGACAAGTTGAAGCTGGCGGTGGAGTTGACGGATTTTTCGGTCTATTACTCGCAAGGCATCGCCGACTCTATCGCCGCCGAAATGAAAGAGGGCAAAAGCGAAGTCGTGTGCGAACAAGGCAAGCTCCTCAAGTTGACCAAGGACAAGCAGGGCGTCATCACCCGCGACGTGCTCACAAAAAAATGGACGGACTGGGTGGATTACTGGGCGGTGGATTTCGATTATGAGAGCCGCAAGGAAATCATCAAGGTGGCCAGGAATCTGGGCGTGGAAGGCGCGCTGCCCGGCACAGCCAGCGCCGCCGAATTCCTGGACTACGAGGAACGCTGGACCGGCGCCTACGTCTTCGAGAACGAATGGCAGACCTTCCGCACGCGGCAAAGCCGCGACTTGGACTTGACCTCAGCCAGCCATACCTACGCCAAGAGCGGCCGGTACGTAATCGCCGTCAAGGTGATTGACATCTTCGGCAACGACACCATGACGCTCGTGCCGGTGACAGCGGGGTGATGGTGCAGCGCTTTTCGAGCCGTTGTCGGAGCCGGCGTCAGTCCTCACTTTCGACACTTTTTCAGAATGGGGGCCTCGGAATTGGGATTTGTGAATCCTGAATGGTTTGGAATCAAGCCCAAGCCTTGTCGCGCCATAGCGCAGCGACGGCGGATCTGGAAAACATCTGCGTCCATCCGTGATCTGCGGGCAATTCCTCAAAGCTCCTCTGCGCCCTCTGCGTTCTCCTGTTTAAAAATTCTGCCCGTATTTGGAATCAAGGCAAAGCTTTTGGGACTCGCGGGCGCTCGCCCCTCCCATTCTGCACCCCCATCTTTGGAATCCACGCAAAGCTTATCCGTGACATCCTGAAATGCGTGGTTAAAACCTGTCGTTTCCATCACTTCCCATTGACACAAATTAGCAATTGTGCTTTAATAATCCGCGTGAGAGGCGAAGTGAAAGTCAAAGCTCAGCGCCCGGCCGTCGCGCTCGCCCTGTCCGCGCTGAGTTGCATGGTGTTGACAGCCGCCCCGGCACTCGCGGGCGACGATGCCGCCGGCCAGGCGCTGGCGGAAAAAATCCGCTCCTCCATGCCGGAGGAGAATTCGGAAATCCACGGAACGCTTCTGATTGACTCACCCAACGGGCGCCGCGAAATTCCCGTCGTTTGCCAGGTCAAGGTGCGTGAGCAAACCTGGGAAACAATTTACCAGGCCGCGGCCACCTCGCAGTCCGGGGCCGAGCGCCTCATCATCACCCACGCCACCCTTGGGCCAAACCAGTACCTTTATGCCCGCGCGGCGACTCCCACCGCGCCGCTCCCCGAAGCCGGGCCGGTCTTGCCCCCGGCGCTTTCCGGCCCGTTCGCCGGCTCCGATTTTTCGCTGGGCGACCTGGGGCTGGAGTTTTTGCACTGGCCGGGACAAAGCCAGTTGAAGGGCCAGATGCGCCTGGGCCAGCCGTGTTATGTCCTGGAAAGCGCCAACTCCCCCGCCAACTTCCCCGCCGACGCCGTCGCGCGGGTCAAATCTTATATTGACAAGGAGAGCGGCAGCCTGCTCATCGCCGAGGCTTGCGACGCCAAGGGGGGGCTGATCAAGAAATTTTCGCTGCACGGCAGCAGCTTCAAAAAAGTCAACGGCCGCTGGCGGCTGGAAAAGATGGAAATTCAAAACGAAAAAACAGGCTCGCATACCGTCCTGAAATTCGATATGCCCAAGGACTGAATGATGGCGTTCTCCTGGCAAAGCTTTTTTGACATCGGCTATGGGGTGGTGATGGCCGCCGCCGCCGCCTTTGTCGCCTGGCGGAGTCTCAGAAAAAGCGCGGAACCGCTGGCCCTGATTTTCAAATGGGGCATTACTGCGTTGCTGATTTTTGGGACGATCGCCGTTCTCCGCCATTTTCCGCCTCTGGTGTGGCCGGTCATTGTGCTCATTCCGGCGATGACGGTGGGACTCATGTGGACGCCGAGCATCGCCGCCATGATGGCCTCGGCCATGAGCGGGGGGATTGACGGCGGCGGTCGTGAACTGGAACCCCAACCCTGCTATTCCATGGCCCAAACCAAGCGGTGCAACGGCCATCCTCAGGAAGCCATTCTACTGCTGCGCGAACAACTGGAAAAATTTCCCGGCGATTTTCCCGGCGTTATGCTCCTGGCCGCCATCCAGGCGGAAGACTTGCGCGATCTGACCGGCGCCCAGGCCACCCTGGAGAACTGGATCCAAGGCCCCGCCGCGACTCCCCAAGGCCTGGCTTCGGCCCTGACGGCGCTCGCGGACTGGCACCTGCAATTCGCGCGCGACCCCGAGGCGGCGCGCGTCGCGCTGGAACGGATTGTGCGGACGTTGCCCGACACCCCGTTGGCGCACCAGGCCGCGCAGCGCCTGGCCCATCTGCCCACGGTGGAGCACCTCCTGGCGTCGCGGCCGGGCGCCACGGTGGATTTGCCGTCGCGAGAAAAGGACATCGGCTTGCGCAAAACTTCTCCCGTGTCGGTTGCGGCCAGCAATCCGGAGGTGGTGGCGGAGGGCTACGTCAAGCAGTTGGAGAAGCACCCGGCGGACACGGACACGAGGGAAAAACTGGCCGTGCTTTATGCGGAACATTTTCACCGCCTGGATCTGGCGGTGGACCAACTGGAACAATTGATCGCCTTTCCCAAGGAATCGCCCAAGCACGTCGCCCATTGGCTCAACCTCCTGGCCGATCTCCACATCCGCGTTGGCCGTGACATGGCGGCGGCGGAGGCGGCGCTGCGCCGCATCATGGAGCAATTTCCCAACACCGCCCTGGCCGCGCCGGCCATGGCCCGGCTGGCCGCGCTCAACCGGGAAATGAAGGCCGGACGCGCCACCCAGGTCAAGACGCTGGGCCATTACGAAAAAGACCTCGGCCTGAAAAAGGTCAAGGGCTGACCGTCAATTGCAGGGCGATTTGCTTGTCAAGTTCGGCGGCCAGATCAATATCGCCCCCCATGCGGGAGCGGGCCTTGACCACCACTTCGGTCAGTTTGTCATCCACCTTGGTGATCTTGACCCAGACCTTGCGCTCATTGACTTTCGCCACAAAAGTATTGTTGACTGTGTTGTCCACCAGCAGCTTGCCGTTGCGGTTCAGCACGGTCAGCGTGGCCGCCGCGATCTGCTCCACCGGGCGCGGATAGCGGCTCACTTTGGTGTCCTTGACGAACGGCACGCCCGGGGTGGTGTGGCCGTCGGGCGTGGAGACGCAGCCGGAGGCGAGCACCACCAAGGCGGAACAAGCCGCCGCGAAAAAAGTTTTCATTTTCATAATCTTCATCATGTCCGCTATGCAAGTCCCTCCCGCCGCCTCCGTCAAGCACCAAACCGCTGCCGGGGCTGGCTTAGGCGCATCTTGCCACTACCACCATGGATGGAAGGAGGATATCACGGCTCGACAGAGTCTCGCCCTACCATGTTGCGAGGGAATTGGCAAACCGCATGGTGGTGGTGTCGAGATGCGCCCGCCTGGCTTATTCCCGGAAATTCTGAAAGCCCAGCGCCACGGGGAAATCATGCCCGCGCACCGCGGCGATGACCGACTGCAAATCATCCCTGGCCTTGCCGCTGACGCGGACGGCGTCGCCTTGAATCTGGGTGGTGACCTTCAATTTGGTTTCGCGGATGAAAGCGGCGATCTGCTTGGCCACCGGCTGTTCGATGCCCTGTTTGATCTTGATGATCTGGCGGGCGTGGCCGAGCGGGGAAACATCCGGGGCGGCCGACTCGACGTTTTTGAGGCTGACCTGGCGTTTGGCCAGCTTGCCGATGACGATTTCGTGGAGCGCCTTGATTTTGAACTGGTCTTGGGCGGAGAGCTGGATCTCATTTTTTTCCAGGACGATTTCGGCCTTGCTGCCTTTGAAATCAAAGCGGTTGGCCAGCTCCTTTTTGGCCTGGTTGACCGCATTTTCAATCTCCATGGAACTGACTTCCGAAACAATGTCAAATGATGGCATCGGCCACAATTAACGCCCCTTTGCAGAAAGCGAAACAAAAAACCAGAGCGGTCGCCTGATTTTGAAACCGTTTCGGCTTGCCTGCTATTCTGGCGGGCGGCGTCCTTGTCCTGACCGATGAGTCCGCCTTTCTTCGCCCCATGGTGGCCTAAAAGGATCTTGTCAGGACCCCGGTTCAGACGTTCAACGGGCAGCGTGTCCTGATGGCTGGTTGGGGTGCATCAGTTTTTCCAGGACGCCGGCTATAAACTCGCTGAATCGCATCTGCGCGGCCTGGTTGACATGGGTGAGATCGTCATAGTCTTTTTCTGTTTGCGGAGGCAGATCCGCCTCGTCCAGCAGAACGATGTTGGTATCCTGGGCGGCCTGGCCACGCAAGAAAGCAAGCATATCGGCGCGGAGGGATGGCTCAATAGCCCGGGCAAGGACGGGATTCATTTGTCCGCAGCAGACAATGAGGACGGAGTGCCGTTCGCGGCATTTGGCGGCGAAAACGCCAAAGGCTTTTTTTTGAAAGACCGTGTCGGGCCCGACGTGATAACCCGCCTCGGCGAACCTGGCTCTCCCGGCCAAATCCTTGTCTAGGGACTGATTCCACTCCTCCTGGCTCAAATCCATCATGCTGTGGCCAAGAATGCGGCCGAGAAGAGGATCCCGGAGGCGGAACAGAGGCAGCGCATTTCCCAGAAGGCCGTAGGCAAAGTAACGGCCGGGATGGGTGAAGGCGCCACCCATTCCGTAGAATTCCGGGAGATTACGGAAGTTCAGGAAGAACATCATTCCGTCGGCTGTGGAATGGACGTAGAAATAGCCCTCGCTCAAGTAACAGATGACGTAATCCACTTTGACCGGTGGAAGGTCCTCCAAGCTCAAGAGCATGTCGTAAACTTGGCTGCCGGGAAAGTGCAACTCGGTCGTCCATAATTGCGTTCCCAAGCGATCGTTGAGCAGCCCCTCGTCAATTTCCGCGCGGGTCTGGCTGGAGCCGAGGAGAACAGCCTGTTTGGGTGCCAGCATCTCCCGCATCAAGCCCCGCTTAATCTGGTACTGGGTGAAATTGTGGGTGGTGCCTGTGCCGGTGAATAGAAGAGACCAGAAGAGCACGGTGTGAGTGGCGACAACCGCGAACGCATTGAGGCAGACAAACCCGCTGAGCGCGCTAAAAATCCAGCCAAGCCGTGGGAGAGTCCTTCGTTTAATCAAGGAAACGGCCAGGAGGTGGGCCAAGGCGATGAGGGCGGCAGCCGTCAGAAGCAACCCAGTCTCGCGCAAGCGCATCTGGATGAACATCCGCGAGTCGGTGGTTTTGCCGGCCGCGATCTGGAGAACACGGCTGCCGAAACGGGCATCCAATGCGCCTGCCAGTGTCTTTCCAAACACCGCAAACAGCCCCCATGCCGCAGCGGAAAAAGCGGCCAGCGAGATGATTAGCTTTCGACTCTTCATTAGAATTGAAAGTAAATGAATTGCGCGCCCTTAAAAACACTCATGACGGTGATGAGGGCAAGCGCCGCGGTGACCGCGAAGGCCTTGTTTGAACCGGACCACTGGGAAAACTCATTCATTTTCTCGTTCCTCCACTGGAAGAACAACTCCAGTGCCCCAAGCATGGCCACGGGCACAATGAAGTTGAGCAAAAGATGGGTTGTCTGAAAATTGAACATGGCATGGAGATAAGATCTGACGACGCCCCACTGGCTGACGCCGTGCCCCAAGCCGCCCGCCCGGAACAGGAGCCAGCCCAAACAAGTGATCTGGAAAAACACCACCGCAAAAAAGAACTTCTTGAGTCTGTCCGCCCATCCGCTGACTTGTGGGCCGGCGCGGTGAACAGGCAGACCGCGGAGTTCGGACCAGAAACGATGGACGGCCAGAAGCAGGCCATGGTAAAGACCCCAAAGAACAAAGGCCACGCCGGCGCCGTGCCACAAGCCTCCCAGCAACATGGTGAGCATGAGGTTGCGGTAAGTTTTCCATCTTCCGTGACGGTTACCCCCCAGCCCAACGTAAAGATAGTCACGCAGCCAGGTCGAGAGGCTGATGTGCCAATGGCGCCAGAAGGCCGCGGGATTGGTAACGAGATAGGGCGCGCGAAAATTCACTACCAACTCGAACCCCATGATCTTGGCCAGTCCGCGGGCAATGTCAGAATAGCCCGCGAAATCGCCGTAAATCTGAAAAGCGAAGGCGTAAATCACCACCCACGCATTGAGATTGTCAAAGGGGGCGGCGGGTTGGGCGAAGCTCCAGTCCACAAACTGGCCGAGGCGGTCGGCGATGACCATTTTCTTGACATAACCCATCAAAATGAGCCAGATGCCATTCTCCACTTCAGCCGCCTGAATGACGCGCGGGCGCTGGCACTGGGGGAGAAGATAGGAAGCCCGCACAATCGGCCCCGCCACCAGGTGCGGGAAGTAAGCCACGTAAAGCATGAAATCCAAAGGGTGGCGCGTGGCCGGAATCTCCTTCCGATAAACATCAATCGTGTAACTCATGGAGAGGAAGGTGTAAAAAGAAAGGCCCACCGGAAGAATCCAATGCAGCGTCGGGAAACTCGGATGCACCCCCACGACCGCCAGCGCGGATTGCAGACTGGAGGCAAAGAAATTGTAATACTTGAAAATTCCCAGAACCCCCATGTTGACGATGATGCTCGAGGTGAGAAAGAGCTTGCGGCGGGCGGGGTTGGAAGCGGCATCAATCTTCAGGGCGCACCCATAATCGAAGAGCGAGGTGAACAGCAGCAGGCTCAAAAACCGGTAATCCCACCAGCCATAAAAGACATAGCTGGCCGCCAGCAGCATCAGGTTCTGCCCGCGATGGTTCAGCCGGTAATAAAGAACCAGCACCACCGCCAAAAACACCAAAAATGTCAGGGAATTGAAAACCATGGCGCGGGCGCAGTCTGCGGCGCTAAAGCTTGCGTCCCGCGCGGGGGCGCGCAACGAGGGATGCGGAGCTGGCGTTTGGCGAGTTTCCCCATGACCATTTCATGGAGCGCCTTGATTTCGAACTGGTCTTGGACGGAGAGCTTGATCTCATTTTTTCCAGGACGATTCCGGCCTTGCCGCCTTTGAAATCAAAGCGGTTGCCAGCCCCTCCTTAGCCTGGTTAACCGCATTTTCAATTTCCACGGAACTGACTTCCGAAACAATGTCAAATGATGGCATCGGCCACAATTAACGCGCCTCTGCAAAAAGCGAAACAAAAAACCAAGGCCTGGGGTCCGGCTTGACCAAGGCTCCCATGACTGGCGGGAAACTTTCCGCTCAGAGCGCCGGCTTCCGGACCTGCTGAACTTCCTGGAGATTGGCCGCAATCTTTCTCAGGTCGCTCAACCACGCTTTCACCAAACGCAGCTCCTTGGCGGGGAAAATGTCCTGCTCAACGAGGGTTTCGTAGCATCGCCACAGGTTCTCCGGCACCGCCGTTTTGCCGGATTTGAGGCGCAGCCCGGAAAGCGCGTCGCAAATCCTGGCGTCGTTCAGATAGCCGGGAACCTCGTCCTGAAAATCGCGCAGCAGATTATGCAAATTACGCTCTTGCACCACTTCGGGAGCATGGAATGTGACCGCGCCGCCCAATTCCCAAACACACCTTTGGGCGATGAGGCTGCGCCAGATATCCGTCATGCGAAAGGTGCAGTAACTCGGCAAATACATGAGTGGATAAGCCTCGGGCCACCACCAGGTGCTTTGGCTGTTGAAGGGGCACCATGCCCCGCGCATCAAGGCCAGACTGGGCTTGGATTTAAACCGCACATCCGCCATCAGCAGCAGCCGCCAAAGGGCATCCACGTCAGGGTTGCCGTCGGCCAGACCTTGTTGGATCGGGCTTGCTGCCATTCCGGCCTTCCGTTCTCCCGAAGGTTTCCATGGGCGGGAAGACGCAATCTGTTCCAGCGGAAATCCGCGCGGCCAAATATACTGGCTGCTGAAGTAGGCATAAACGTTGCACCACCCGGAATGCCGCACGGCGATGGCGCTGACTGCCGGTGACCGTGGCTTCCATTTCCGCGTCGGGGCGTTGTCATCGTCTGTTTCGTAGATGCACGCGGCTTGCCGGGCGATGGCCAGAAGATACCCCACGTTTTTTCGCACATAATGGTTCACGGGCAACAATCGCGGCAGAGAAAGCGGCAATCGCAGTTGCTCCTCCAGCGTGAGTAATTCGACATTGGGAAGCGGGTAGGCCGACGGGCCTTTCTTGTCTCCCACCACCACCAATTTGGCGCCACACCGTTTCGCAACGCGTCCCAACTCCCGCATGGCCGGGGTGGGTGGCTGGATCGTGGTCACGACGACGTACAGATGGTTTTGATTCAAGCAATTCTCCGTTTCTGTTGCTTCGCGCGGCGTCGTTCCCATCGAATCCATAACGCCTTCCGAATGCGGTTGATCCCGATGTGGCGGTTCGCGTTCTGGCAGGCCATCGGCGCCTCCAACCAGCCAAGCTGGTGGCTCATCCGCAGGACCTCCGTTTGGAAGAAGTCCGCTTTCCTGGTGAAACATTCAAACCTGCTGGTCACATCGTCCATTCTCCCGGACAGCCTTCATCTGTCAAGCCCTGCGCCCTCTATCTGGCGGTTCGCTCAGCGGGTTAATCTCTCCCGGATTAGGCCGGCGGTCCTGGGCCAGGAGAATTTATCCAGACAATATTTTTGGCCTTCGCTCCCCATCCGCTCCAGGTTTTTGGGGTCCGCAAAGGCCCGCAAAATGGCCTCGGCGATTAATCTGGGTTCTGGTTCACCAACCAGGAATCCAAAGCGGCCATTTTGCGTCAACTCGGGGAAGGAATTCCTGGCCAAGCCCAGGAGGGGCGTGCGGCAAGCCAGCGCCTCCAGCAAAACCAATCCCCACGGCTCGTTATAAGCAGGCATGGCAAACAACGCCGCCGTCTCGAAGAGGCGCTGCAACTCCGGCCATGGAACACGCCCCGCCACAGTGACGTTGGGCGCGTTTTGCGCGACGGCTGCCTCCGTCTCACCGCCGGCCAGGACCAGTTTCAGTGATGGATTCTTCTTTACAGCAAGTTGAAATCCCTGCAAAAGGAGGAAGCCTCCCTTGTCCGCAAAACGGTTCGAGGCCACGAACAAAATGTGGCCTTGCGCGTAGTCTTTGGCGCCGCCAAAAGGAGCGATTTTTCCACGCCCAGTCCCCACCACGGTGATGGCTTTGGGATCAATTCCATAATGCCCGGTCAAATTCTCTTTGACGTATTCCGAAATGGGGAAAAAGTGCCGAATTTGCGCGAACGCCCTGACTTCCAGCTTTTCGTACGCCCGGATGCCGCGGGGCGAAAACCGGCGCATATACCGGCCGGTCGCGTGAGAGGAAAAGAGGTTCCAGGTAGTGTCACAAAACAAATATCTCTCCATTTTGGAGCCGCCTGCTCCCGACAGGTCCTCCGTGGTTCCGATGTGCAAAACTTTATGGACGCCGGCGCGGCGACAGTGAGTGTTCGTCACTTTGGCCGCGATCAGCCGCGCCACCGGCCCGCCCCGGGTATCGCATCGCAAGCCCCCCAGAAGATGCACCAGCTTGCAAACCATCCGAACCTTGCGGCTCAACGAAGCATCAATCGTCACCACGGAAACCCCGAGGTCTTCCAACGACTTGACTAAATTGAACGGGGTGCCTGACCACGTCTGTTCCCGCCTCGGATCCCCCATCGTGCTGCTCAGGGCAACTGTGATGCCGTCCGTCGTCATGCCGCGTCGGCTCCTGCCAGGCGGCGAGACCCTCGACGCGTGGCGATTTGGTCGAAGGACCACAAATTCAGTCCCAGAGGCTGCCGCCCTCCAATCCAAGTTGGGCCAACGTCAATTACCCTCAGGAAGCGCCGGCAATCCAATGTTCGTCTAAGTCGGGTATTGGTCACGATTCAGGTCTTTCCGATTCACTGGCGGGAATGATGAGGGAGCGGAGCCCGGGAGGCCAGTCAAAAAAAGTTTCATTCTGGGAACAAAAGAGATAACATGGCCCGCAACACGATGCGCATTGCGTCAAAGATTGAACAGCCCGATGGCTTGCTGAATCGGAGCACGAAGAGAATCAGCTACTTATTTGCTGAACATCCCGCATGTGAATTTTGATGTCCTCCGGCCTGCGTAATTATGTGAAGAGAGGTTGGCGCTCGGCCATGCTGGCAGGTGTCCTCGGAACGGGTATCCGCGCGGGGGCAAATTTGCTGCTCCTTCCGCTTGTCCTGGATCAAAGCAAGCTGTCTTCGTCGGAATTGGCTTTGTGGTGGGTCTTCCTGGCTCTGGGGGCATTTGGGAATCTGGCCGATTTCGGATTTGGATCAACCATCCCTCGCATCTACAGTTATTTATTGGCCGGGGCGGAGGATTTTGATGCCGAAGGCCTGCGGGAGGCGAAAACCGGCGGGCCACCTAACTTTGCCGGGATCACCCGGGTCATGGCCACCGTGCAGTCTCTTTATTTGAAAATTTCGCTCGTCGCGGTGAGTTTGCTGGTAATTGGCGGGACGTTATCTTTGATAAAGCCGGTAGCGGAAAGCGGATTGGGAGGGAAAGTTTGGTGGCTTTGGGCTGTGTTCGTCGTGGTCATCGGTTACAACGTGGCCACCGGTCATTGGATGCTCGCCGCGCAGGGACTGAACCGGATGCGGGATTTGCAACTGGCGTATGTCTTCAGCGGGTTGGGCTATGTCTCTTGCGCCGCAGTGTTGCTGGTCTGTAGAATGGGTTTGGCTTCGATGGTCATTGCCAGTTTTATCGGGGGGTGGATCCTGCGATGGAGATGCCGTCAAGTCTATCGGGAGGTCGTCCCAGATCCGGAACAACCAGCGGCGCCGGATCCGCAAATTGTCAGAAAACTGTGGCCCAACGCCTGCAAATTTGGGGTTTTGGCCATCGGCGGTTTCTGTATCGCCAACGGGAATGTTTTGATCTGCAGCCAGTTTCTGGGCAAGGAAACCACGGCATCTTTTGGGCTGACGGCAAAACTGGCAAACTTCATGATGAGTTTCGCCGGCCTCTGGCTCGCGGTCAAGTGGCCTGAGATTGCCATCCTGCGCACGCAAGGGCGGCTGGAGGAAATGGCGCGGTTATTCGCCCGGCGGCTGACTTTGGTCATGGTGTCATTTGTCGGGATGGCGATGATGGTTCTTATTGCGGGCGACGCTTTGTTGAAGTGGAAAGGATCGTCCACCCGCCTGATCCCGGCGCCGGTGCTGGCTCTTTACCTGATTTACTTGGCGCAGCAGATTTTTTATGTGCAGTTTGGGACGCTTGCTTTTACTGAAAACGTGGTGCCGTTTTTCAAAATCAGCCTCTATACGGGGCTTGGCGTCATCGTGTGCAGTCTGATTCTGACGCCGCTTTTTGGTCTTTGGGGATTAGTGGTCGCGCCTTTCATCGTGGAGACGGCCTACAGTAGCTGGTTTACCGTGAGACGGGGGTTCCAAGGTCAACCTTTGTCCTTGCGGCGATTTTGTCGGGCCATGTTTTATCAGAGCTTATGAGCTTGGTTTGCCGAATCTGCTTTAGCCGTGGAAATCATGCGGGTTACCGTGTCCGCGAGCAGATGTTCGGGTGGGGCGAGGAATTCGACTACTTTTGCTGCGCCGCGTGCGGCTGTTTGCAAATCGCGCGGGTGCCGGAGGATTTGACCCGTTTTTATCCGCCCAATTATTACAGTTTTCATTTGCAGCCGGTGCCACAACAAGGACTGAAATCGTGGTTGGCTGGGAAGCGCGACTTCTCAGCCGCGACCGGCCGCGGATTTTTGGGATCTTTGCTGGGCAAAATGGTTGCGGCGCGGCCCGAGGTGTCCGCATTGGGCGGTATTCCAGCGCGAAAGGAAATGCGCATTTTGGACGTCGGCTGCGGCCGCGGGCAGTTGCTCAGTATTTTGCATCGTGCCGGAGTGGGGCGCTTGGAAGGGGTGGACCCGTATTTATCTGGCGACGTGGAAGTTCTGCCAGGTCTGCGGGTGTGCAAACGGGCGTTGGACCAAGTGTCTGGAGAATTCGACCTTATCATGCTTCATCATGTGTTGGAGCATGTTGAGTTTGGCCGGGAACTTTTGGCGGCCGGCCGGCAACGATTATCAGGAAACGGCCGGATCTTGCTTCGGTTCCCGACGCCCGAGTCGGCGGCTTGGGAGCGGTACCGGGAAAACTGGGTGCAACTGGACGCTCCGCGCCATTTGTTCTTGCACACCCGGAAGAGTTTGGGGATATTGGCTGAAGAGGCTGATTTAAGAATTGAGAAATGCTGGTGCGACTCCTCAGCGTTTCAGTTCTGGGCCAGCGAGTCCTACCAACGGGGCTTGAGCCTCTATGATCAAAACGGATCCCCCAGAGATCCTGAAAATATTTTTAGCAAGGCACAAATGAGTGCCTTTGCCCGGCAGGCAGAAATATTAAACGCAACCGATCGGGGAGACCAGTTGGTGGTCGTTTTGCGCGCCCGGCATTCCAATTCTGTTGCCCCATGAGCCTTTCCGCGGATCAAATCACCATCGCCATCACCGTTTACAATCGGCGGCAATACTTGAAACAGGCGATCGCCAGCGCGTTGAATCAGACCACGCCCGTGCGCGTGATTGTGGTGGAAGACTGCGGGCCGGACCCCACACTGGAGTCTTTCGTGAAAACGGAGTTTGGCTCGCGGATTGAGTATTTTAGAAATCCAAAGCGCCGGGGCCTTTTTGGCAATTGGAACGCCTGTTTGGAACGATGCCGGACCGAGTGGATTTCCATTTTGCATGACGACGACTTTCTGGCGCCCAATTTTGTGGAAGCGATGATGGAATTGGAAAGAGAGGCGCCCGGCCGGGCGTTGTATTTCGGCACGACAATTTTCGTGAATGAACAGGGAGAGATTACCCCGGAACAAGATTTGCGACACGTCAAGGGCCGCTGGGTGGAGAGGGATTTGAGGGACATTCTTTTCTTGCCCTTTCCGTTTGCCGGGCATCTGTTCCGGGTTTCTTCCGCTAAAAGTCTGGGTGGTTTTCGTGCAACTTCGTTTATGTGCGGCGATTGGGAAATGTGGGCCGATTTAATGGCCAGTGGAGGGGCCGTGCAAAGCAGTCAAGCGGTGGCCTTCAACCGAACTCACGGCGGATGGGATCGGGGAAGCATCCAAGTGGAGCGCAGTGGCAGACATATCCCAACTTTTTATATTCAGCACAAACGCATATTGGCGATGTTTCCTCCTGGCGCCGGCATGAAGTTTGACCGCGGGGAACTTCAGCGGCGTTGCTTGATCCCGGTGCGTTTCCTTCTGCGCTATGGCGCGTCGCTGTCTCCCCGCTTGCTCCGTTATCATGTCGGGCTGCTGCTGCTCTCCCCCGCTCCGCACTGGCGCTATGCCATTTTCCAGCGGTTGGCAAGGATGTTTGGCCCCGGATTTGTCAGGGGCGCTTCAATATTATGGAATCAGTTCCAGCGCCAGAGGCCGAAGAATTAGTTTTATGAAAGTTCTGTTCTCTAATAGTGTGCCATTTTTTCTGGCTCACGGCGGCACGCAAACGCTCCTGGAATCCTTGATGCGCGAATTGGCGGGCCTTGGGGTGGAAATCGAGCCGGAGCGGTGGTGGGATGAAAATCAGAAAGGAGACATCCTTCATTACATGAACCGGCCGATGATTGGCAATGTCCGCGTGGCCCATCAGAAGGGATTTAAGGTGGTCATGACGGAAAACCTGGACCTGACCGCTTCGCGCAGCCGCAGCCAGCTCTTCGCCCAGCGCTGTTTAACAAAGGCCGCGCGCTCCTTTTTGCCCGGCGGGCTGACCAACCGGCTGTCGTGGGACGTTTACCAGGAACTCGATGCGATGGTGTACGTGGTGGAGCACGAATGGGCGACGGTCAAGTACCTTTTCGGGGCCAATCCCGGGCGGGGGTTCATCATCCCTCACGGAATGGATGATGCCGCCTTGGCCGAACTTGCCCGGCCTCAACCCGAGGAGGATTACCTGATCTGTGCCGCCACCATTCACACCCGGAAAAACTCCGTTTTGCTCGCCCAGGCCGCCGCCCTCGCGGGCGTGCCGATCGTTTTCTTGGGCAAACCCTACGCGCCCGACGACCCCTATTTCCGGGAATTTATGAAACACGTGGATGGCAAAACGGTCCGCTACCCCGGGTTTGTTTCGACGGAAGAGAAACACCGCTGGTTGCGCGGAGCGCGCGGTTTCGCGCTGCTTAGTCTATATGAGAGCGGATCCATTTCGGTATATGAGGCTGCGGCCGCGGGGTTGCCGCTGTTTCTTTCCGACTTGCCCTGGGCGAACAAAGTTTACCGGCACGCCCGCAACACCTCGTTTGTGGCTCTCAAATCACCGGCGCGGATTGCGCCGCAATTGCGCGCTTTTTATGCGCAAGCCCACCGGCAACCCGGAACCACATTCCCCTTGTTGACTTGGCGGCAGGTGGCGGAGAGATACGTGGAAATCTATCGAAACATATTGGCCAACCCATGAAAATTGCGATGCTGGTTCCAGACAATCGCGATGAATTTCGCCGATATGCCGACCCGGACCCGTATTTTGGCCCGGCGCCATCGGCCCTGTTGGAGGGCCTTGCCCAATTGCCGGAATGCGAGGTGCATATTGTCTGTTGTATTCACAAGCCTCTGCGTTCCCCGCCAAAGCTGGCCGGGAATATTTACTATCATTCCCTGATTGTTCCGAAGTGGGGCTGGCTCTATGGAGCTTACGTGGGCTGCATCCGGGCCATCAGGCAGAAACTGCGTGAGATTAGACCCGATGTGGTGCATGGCCAGGGGACGGAGCGCTACTGCGCGGTGGCTGCGGTCCATTCCGGCTTTCCCAATGTGTTGACCATCCACGGCAACATGCGGCTCCTTGCCGAGATGAGTGGAGCACGGATCTTCTCTTTTTCCTGGCTGGCGGCGCGCCTCGAACAGCATGCCCTGCCGCGCTGCGGCGGGGTGATTTGCCTTTCCAGCCACACCCAGCGGAACGTGGCGGGGTTGGCACCGTTCACTTGGATCTTGCCCAATGCGGTGGACGGGCAGTTTTTCGAGACCTCGGCAACCCCAGTCTTGCCAAGGCAAGTCCTGTGCGTGGCCACCGTCCTCCCGCTGAAGAACCAGAACCAACTCATCCGCGCCTTGGATCCTCTGGCGCAAAAGGAAAAATTTGAGCTGGTTTTCTTCGGGGACGCTTCGCGGGGCAATTCGTATGTGGAGGAGTTTTTTCACCTGCTGAATGATCGTCCATGGTGCCGCTTTGCCGGATACGCCGACCGGCCCGGCCTCCAAGCCGCCTTGAGTCGGGCCACGCTGCTGGTTTTGCCTACCTTGGAAGACAATTGTCCGATGGTGGTGCTGGAGGCAATGGCCGCCGGCGTCCCTGTCGCCGCAAGCAGGGTTGGCGGTGTCCCTGATTTAATCACGGACGGGGTGGATGGCCTTCTTTTCGATCCGGATCAGATGGAGAGCGTTCGCTCCGCCGTGGAAAGGATTTTGCGAGATGAGCAGGCAACTGGAAAAATGGCGGCGGCGGCAAAGAGAACAGCGCTAAACCGTTTTCATCCGCGGAAAATCGCGAAGGAGCACCTGGGCATTTATCGGCAAATTCAGAATAGAATCTGATTGCGGCGGGGCAATGGCTTTCTCTAAGCTGTGTTGAAATCGAAAAAATGTTTGGGCTGCCGCGAATTCTAACTGTTTATGCCATTGCCATCCTTTTGGCGTTGGTGTTGGGGTATGCCACGAGCCTTTTTGACCTTTCCTCCCCGGACAGGATGAGCTTCGTGGTGGTGGGCCTGGTCCTGTTCGTTTTGGCTCTGCCGATTTTCCTCAAGTGGCACCATATTCTGCTGATCTTTTTGTGGAATGCTGCGTTCAATTGTCCCTTCCTGCCGGCTCAGCCACACTTCTGGCTGTTGTTAGCGGCGTTGAGCTTTGGGATTTCGTGGCTCAATGGCCTGATGGGACAGAAAACTTCCTTGCGGGTCCCGGAACTTGCCAAGCCGATGCTTTTTTTGAGCGGCGTCGTTTTGGTGACGGCGCTTTATCGGGGCGGCATTGGAACCAAGATGCTGGGGAGCAACGTTTACGGGGGAAGACATTATGTTTACGTTTTAGGCGCCATCATTGGATATTTTGCACTGACGGCGGTGCGAATTCCGGTGGCGAAGGCAAACCGAACTGCGGGCATTTACTTCCTTTCGGGAACAACATTTATCTTGCCCAACATCGCTTTCGCCTTGGGGCCGGCGTTTTATTTTTTGTTTTATCTGCTGCCCAGTGAATATGTCGCCACCCAAGCAACGGCCGACTCGGGATTCGCGCCGGGGTCCGTCGCGCGCTTTGCCGGCATAGCTCCAGCCTGTACCGCTCTGGTATGCTACTTTCTTGCGCGCTGGGGCATCCGGGGACTTTTTGCCTGGGACAAACCTTGGCGGTTGGGGCTGTTGGGCGTGACCCTGGTTGGAAGTTCCTTCGGAGGATTCCGGTCCTTGACCGTGTTTTTTGCTTTGCTATTCTTATGCCAGTTTTTTTGCGAAGGACTTCTTCGGACGCGCTTTCTCCCGATATTTCTTGGGCTTGGCGGCTGTGCTCTCTTCGTGCTGGTGGCATTTTCCGCCCGCCTGCCTTTGACCGCGCAGAGGGCGTTGAGCTATCTGCCGGTGAAGGTGGATGCGGGTGTCCGGGCCGAGGCGGAGGGGTCAACGGAGTGGAGGATGCAAATGTGGCGGATTCTGTGGTCCCAGGTCCCAAAATACTTGTTAGTGGGAAAGGGGTACGCAATTGATCCAGAGGAGCTTTATCTGGCGGACCTGGCTGCTTCGCGGGGGGAGTCCTCCTTTGGCGCAGAAAGTGCGATGGTGGCGGGAGATTATCACAACGGACCTTTATCAGTCATCATCCCATTTGGAATTTTGGGGGTGGTCGGTCTTCTTTGGCTTCTCGGAGCCGGGATAAAGGCGCTCTATCAGAATTATCGTTACGGCGACCCTGCTTTAGACCGCATCAACACCTTTTTGCTGGCATGGTTTATCACGCAGAGCATCATTTTTTTCGCGGTTTTTGGTGCTTTCAACAGCCAACTTTACGTGTTCACTGGGACACTCGGCCTGAGTGTCGCGCTCAATGGGGGGGTGCGGAGAGCGCGGCGAAATCCAGCCTATCCGGCGCTCAAGGCCGACTTGGCGGCTCCGGTTCCCGTGGCGGCCTGATCTATGCGAAAACTTCCGCCAATTTCCGTGACGACCCCGGCCTGCAACGGTGCGAGGGCACACCGGGTCTTTGTCGAAAACAGGGCTAAAACGCGGGATTATGGTTGCGGCAGGGCGGATGCCTTGCCTAAACTGTGTTGAAATAGAAAAAATGTTTGGCTTGCCGCGAATTCTAGCTGTTTATGCCATTGCCATCCCTCTGGCATTGGTCCTGGGCTATATTCTTTCCACCCCGGACACCACGGGCTTTGCGTTCATAGGCTTGGTTTTGCTCGTTTTGGTGCTGCCCATTTTACTTCAGTGGCACCATATTTTGCTGATTTTCTTTTGGAATTCCGCGTTCAATTTTCCCTTCCTACCGGCGCAGCCGCACTTCTGGCTGTTGTTGGCTGCATTGAGCTTCGGGATTTCATGGCTCAATGGCTTGCTGGGACAGAGCAAATTCTTGCGGGTGCCGGAGCTGACCAAGCCGCTGATTTTCCTGGGTCTCGTCGTCTTGATAACAGGGTATGTCCGGGGCGGAATAGGATCGCGCGTGCTGGGAGGCGCCGCTTACGGGGGAAGAAATTATATTTACGTTGTAAGCGCCATCATTGGCTATTTTGCCCTTTCGGCGGTGCGAATACCGGTGGCGAAGGCAAGCCGATCTGTGGGCGTTTACTTCCTTTCGGGAGTAACATTTATCCTGCCCAACATCGCCTTTGCCTTGGGGCCGGCGTTTTATTTTTTGTTTTTTCTGTTGCCTGGGGAGTTTGCCGCGAGCCAGGCCACGGCCGCCTCTGGAATCGACCCTGGGGCTGTTGAGCGCTTTGCCGGCATAGCCCCCGCCTGTACCGCTCTCGTATGCTACTTTCTTGTGCGCTGGGGCATCCGGGGACTCTTCGCCTTGGACAAACCGTGGCGGTTGGGGCTGCTTTGCGTGACCCTGGTTGCAAGTTTCTTCGCGGGATTCAGGGGCATGACGATAACCCTCGCTGTGCTATTTTTGTGCCAGTTTTTCTGCGAAGGACTTTACCGGACTCGCTTTTTGCCGGTTGCCATTGCGCTTGGCCTGTGCGCCTGCCTCGGTTTGGTGGCGTTTTCCGCCCGGCTGCCGTTGACCGCGCAGAGGGCGTTGAGCTATTTGCCCGTGAAGGTGGATGCGACCATCCGGGCCGAGGCGGAGGGATCAACGGAGTGGAGACTGGAAATGTGGCGAGTTCTGTGGTCACAGATTCCAAAGTACTTGCTGATCGGGAAGGGTTACTCACTTGATCCGGAGGAGCTTTACCTGTCCAACATGGCTGGCCTTCGGGGGGAGACCACCATTGCCGCCGAGGCTTCGATGGTGGCGGGAGATTATCATAGCGGGTTTTTCTCCATTATTATACCATTTGGAATTTGGGGGGTGATCGGTCTTCTTTGGCTTTTTGGAGCCGGGGTCAAGGCGCTCTATCAGAATTATCGTTACGGCGACCCTGCGTTACACCACATCAACACCTTTTTGCTCGCTTTTTTTATCACGCAGATCATAGTTTACTTCGCGGTTTTTGGCGCGTTTAACAGCCAACTCTACCTGTTTACCGGGACGCTCGGCCTGAGTGTCGCGCTCAACGGAGGGGTGCGGAAAGCCCGGCGAGCTTTGGCAAGGCCGGCCCTGAGAGCGTCCGAGGAAGCGCCTGTTCCCGTGGCGGCCTGATCTGCGCAAGAGGATCCGCGGAGGCCGGACCGGCGCCAAAACGATCTTGAATTTGTAATACCTTTTGAAATTGTCCGTTCGGGTTGTCCCATGCGATTTTCCATTATTACCCCCAGTTTCAGAAGTTCCGGGTTTCTCAAGCTTTGTATTGCCTCGGTGGCGGATCAACCAGTGGAACTGGAGCATATTGTGCAGGATTCCTGCTCGGATGATGGAACGCTGGATTGGCTGTTGGCAGATCGGCGGGTCAGGGCGTTCGTCGAGAAGGATTCGGGGATGTACGACGCCGTGAACCGCGGATTGAAGAGGTCGTCCGGGGATCTCCTTGCTTATTTGAATTGTGATGAACAGTATTTGCCTGGAGCATTGGCGGCGGTCTCGGAGTTTTTTGACGGTCATCCTGACGTGGACGTTGTTTTTAGTGATTGCGTGGTGGTGGATGGGGCGGGGCGTTTCATTTGCTGCCGAAAAGTGCTGCTGCCATCCAAACATCACATCATGGTGTCTCATTTGCCCACTTTTACCTGCTCCATGTTTTTCCGCAGGAAAATTATTGACCCGGGCGGTTTCTTTTTTGATCCCAAATGGCGCGACCTTGGGGACGCGCAATGGGTGCTGCGCTTGCTGGAGGCGGGAATTTCGATGGGGATCATGCGAAAATTTACTTCGACCTTTGCCGACACTGGAAATAACATGAACCTTAGCGTCAATGCTCTGCGCGAAAAGCAGGCCATGTTCGATTCCGCGCCAGGGTGGGCGCGCCGCTTTAATTTCGCCTTGGTGTGGAGGCATCGGTTACGCCGTCTCTTGGGGGGAGTTTATTTCCAGAAGCCATTCGACTACGCTATTTACACTGCCGAGAACGTGGAACGGCGGGAGGTGCGGCATGTGGCAGCACCGAATTTCTTGTGGAAAAGCCGGCTTTAATCAAGGGAGGCTCAAAGCCGGGCGTGGCCCGCGCTTTCAAGCTTCCCGGCAGCGTTGGGAGGGTCGCGTCTGACCGCGACGAAACTCTTGGTCAAACCAAATAATTTTTCACGATGAATCTCGCAGTCCGGAAAAAGTTCCTTCACCTGGCGGAAGGACAATAAACCCAACTCGTCGGCCAATTGCTTAAGATTTACGGTGTCCCCACTGCGGAAAACGCCACGAAACGAACAAAAACGAATGATGCGCTTGGCCAGCGACCATGGAAGATAATGCACAAATACCGTCACAAAGTGGGGTTCGATGAAGAACCATCGGTTCGGGGTTTGCACAAAAACTTGCCGGCCGACCCGGCGAACCTCCGCGGCAAAACGCTGTTGGTCCTGGAAGGCGCCGACATGTTCGATCACACTGTTGGAAAACACGATATCAAAGCTCTGATCTGCATACTTGAGGTTCCGACCGTCGCCCGTCTCATAAACGATCCGGCCCGTTGTTGGTTGGCCGGAAGCAGGCTCCACATTGAGGCATGTGACGGACGAAGTTACCCCGGCGTTCTTCCAATCCCCCACAAAGCCGCCTACGTCCAAGATTCGTGTTGACGCCGTGGGCTGGAAGACATCCAAAAAAAGTTGAAAACGGCGTTTTCTCAGAGCCGGCTGAAAAATGTTGTAAAACTCATAGATTCCGAATTTCATGACTATCATCCAGCCTGTAGGCGGCGGCGTCATTCCGTCAACCTTAAAGCGAAGGAATACGCAGGTCGCCCATGATTCGGAATTGGCGGGAAAAAAGTTAGTGGCTTTGACGGGGGATTTCGTTCAGATTTCCGGCCGAAAGCATGAAACCCAAACTATTGGCAGTTGAGTTATGGGCAATGGGCGATCTGGTTTTGGCCACCCCATTCCTTAGGGCCGCCGCCCCGCGGTTTGAGGTGACCCTTCTGGCCCGGCCAATCGCCTTGGAATTGCGGCCGCGCCTCTGGGAGGGGGTGGAAGTGATTCCTTTTGACTTTCCATGGACGGCTTTCCGGGGGAAATACGCCCTGCAGCGCTGGCCTTGGGGCGGCCTGGCGTCACTGATGCGACAACTGCGGTCGCGGCGGTTTGACGCGGGGGTTTCGGCCCGATGGGACCCACGGGACCATTTTTTACTCCTGCTCACGGGCGCCAGCCGCCGGGCGGGTTTTCCAAGGCTGGGCAGCGGACTATTTCTGACGGAAAAGCTCGCTCTGCCTCCGCCCCAGGCGCATCGTTACGAGAACTGGCGCGTGCTGGGGCGTCATCTGGGCTTGGAACTGCCACCGCAGAAGGAGGCGGTGGTTTCGGTCGAGGGACGGGGCGGTGTCCTGATCCATTCCGGCGCGGCGCAGTTGACGAGAGTGTGGCCACTGGAACGGTTTGAATTCCTGGCTGGTCAATTGCGGCGGAGCGGATATTCGGTGGAGGTGGCCTGCGACGCCGGGCAGCGCGATTGGTGGAAGGCGCGGGGTGAGGAGGTTCGCACCCCGGCGACGATTTCGGAATTGATGGTGATTTTGGACGGGGTGGGGCTGTTTGTGGGCAATGATTCTGGGCCGGGCCATCTGGCGGGCATTTTGGGAATTCCGACGTTCACACTGTTTGGAAATCAACTGCCCAGCCGCTTTGCCCCGCTTCATCCGCAAGCCGAATGGATGGAAGGAAGCCATTGCGAGTTCAAGCCATGCCATGACGCCTGCCGGTTTGCCAGACCGGAATGTCTTTTCAGCATTGATCAAGAGGCGGCGTGGCTGAAGTTAAAATTTTTTGCGGCCAAACATCTCAATGCGGCCGCGCCATCCAAATGAATGATTCAGGCGACATATCCGCTTCCATCAAGCGGATCAACGTGCTGGGCGTGGGGGTGAGCGCGATCAACATGGAGCTGGCGCTGGGTGCGATCTCGGGCGCGATTGAATGCCGCCACAAAGGATATGTCTGTGTCACCGGGGTGCATGGAATTTCTGAGGCGCAATCGGACCCGGCCTTCCGCCAGGTCCTCAACGAGGCTTTTCTTTGCACGCCGGATGGGATGCCGCTGGTGTGGGTCGGGCGGCTGGGGGGTGAGAGGCAAATGCACCGGGTTTACGGGCCGGATTTGATGCTGGCTGTGCTGGAGCGTTCGGAAAAAAAAGGGTACCGGCATTTTTTCTATGGCGGCGCCGACGGAACGGTTGACCTGTTGCGCCAACGGTTATTGCTGCGTTTCCCCAAGCTGCAAATCGCCGGCACGTACGAACCCCCTTTCCGCCCGTTGAACACGGAGGAGGCGGGAAAGTTGAAGGAACTAGTCGCCGCCAGCCGGCCGGACATCATGTGGATAGGGCTGAGCACACCCAAGCAGGAAAAATTCATGGCGGAATATCTCGGGCAACTGGAGGTGACCTTGATGGCGGGGGTGGGGGCGGCCTTTGATTTTCATGCCGGCAGGGTCCGGCAAGCCCCGCGCTGGATGCAGCGCTCCGGTTTGGAATGGCTGTTCCGCCTGGGCGCCGAACCGCGCCGGTTGTGGAAACGTTACCTGAAAAACAATCCTTTGTTCCTGTTCCGCATCTTCTGCCAATTAATCGGTCTGAAAAAATACCCGTTGAATAACGCAGAGAAGAATGCCGCCTCAGCCAGCACGAAGTCCGGGCCGTAAACGCGATCCATCTGTTGCAGGCTCTCCGGCAATTTGCGGAGGGAAAATGGACCACACTCCATTTCCCCGCGCGGGAACCAGTAAATTTGCCATACAATCTTCAAATGTGCTCAACCTTTGAATGTGCTTGCAGTCTGGCGTCTCTCTTTGCAACCTGCCTGGCCAACTCGGTTTTAGCAAAGAAAAGAATATGCATTGTGTTATCGGTTCCGGCGCGGCAGGGGTCGCCTGTAGCAAAGCGCTCCTCGCACGCGGCGGGCAGGTGCTCATGCTCGACGCCGGATTGGAATTGGAGCCCGACCGCGCCCGGTTGGCCCGCCAACTGGCCGACACCAAACCTTCTGCGTGGACTGATGGCAACCTCGCCGCGTTGAAAGGCGGCATGAACGCCAACGCCAAAGGCATTCCGCTCAAATTGCTCTTCGGATCGGATTTTCCCTATCGCGAAACTAAAGAGCAAATTTCCTGGGAGGGCCACGGCATCGGCTTGTACCCGTCGCTGGCGCTCGGCGGTCTGAGCAACACCTGGGGCGCGGCCATGTTGCCCCATCGCGACGCGGACATCACGGACTGGCCGATCAGAAATGCGGACTTGGCGGAACATTTTCGCGCCGTGACGGAATTCACCGGTCTGGCCGCGCAACGCGACGACTTGGAGGAGCTTTTTCCGCTACATTGCGCGAACCCGGGCCCGCTTCAACCCAGCGTTCAGGCGGATTTGGTTTTACGCAACCTCAACCGGCACCGTGACCATTTGCATGCACAGGGCTGGCGCTTTGGCCGCGCGCGGGTCGCTGTCCGCGCCGCCAACTGCGTGTATTGCAGACTTTGCATGTACGGCTGCCCCTACGGTTGCATTTTCAATAGCGCCGACATCGTGCGAGAGATGCGCTCCGAAAAGAATTTCCAATACCAACGCGACGTCATCGTGACTGCGCTGCGCGAAAACGGCGGCAAGGTTTTCATTGCGGGTTTCAACCGCCGGACGCGCGCCCCGCTTTCATTCGAGGCGGACCGCGCCTATCTGGCCGCGGGCGTGATCCCCACCGCGCAAATCATTTTACGGTCGCAATCCGCCTACGATCAGCCGGTGAAACTGCTGGACAGCCAGTACTTCCTTTTCCCGCTCCTCCTCGCCCGGCGCACCCGCGGGGTGCGGACCGAAGCGCTTTACACCTTGTGCCAGTTGTTCATCGAACTGTGCAATCCGCGGATCAGCCGGAAAACGGTGCATCTCCAGATTTACACCTACAACGATTTGATCGGACAGGCCGTGCGAAAAACTTTCGGACCCCTCGCACGACCCTTGGAAAGTCTGGCCCGGCAGTTTGAGGAACGGTTGTTGATCGTGCAAGGCTTTCTCCACTCGGACGAGTCGTCGTCCATGGCCATGACTTTGAAGCGGAACGGTGCAAATGACTGCCTGCATCTGGACGCGTTGCCCAACCCTGAAACCCGCCGCACGGTCGGCCGTGTTCTGCGCGAAATGCTCCGGCAAACATGGCGCATCGGCGGAACGGTGGTGCCGCCGATGCTGCAATTCGGCGAACCGGGACGCGGCTTTCACTGCGGCGGCTCCATCCCGATGCGGCGGCAGCCAAAACAATTTGAAAGCGATTGCCTTGGCCGGCCCCACGGCTGGACGCGCATTCACGCCGTGGACGCAACCGTGCTGCCCAGCATCCCGCCCACGACCATGGCTTTCAGCGCCATGGCCAACGCGCATCGCATCGGTTGGGAAAGCGCGAACCTGTAAACGTTCCGTGAGCCACAAGCCCATTTGCGCGGTCACGGGAAGCAACGGCTACGTAGGCAGTTGCATCAGAGAGCATCTCTGTGCCAATGGCTGGGAAATTCTGGAACTGACGCGCCAGCCAAAACCAAATTCGCGCGCCATCCCGTTCCAACTCGGCGCGGAGGTTTCCCAGAAAACGTTCACCGGCGTGAATGCGCTTGTGCATTGCGCGTACGATTTCAAGCCGTTGCGCTGGAAGGAGATCCGCGCCGTGAACGTGGACGGCGCGCGGAAACTCTTTCAGGCCGCGCGCGCCGCGGGCATCGAAAAAATCGTCGGCATCTCGACCATCAGCGCTTACGAAGGCTGCCGGTCCCTTTACGGCCACGCGAAATTGGAGATCGAAAAAATCACCCTCGATCATGGCGCACTGGCCATCCGCCCCGGCTTGGTCTATGGCAACAGGCCGGGCGGGATGTTCGGCAAACTGACCGCGCAAGTCCGCAGATCCTCCGTGATCCCGATGATGGCCGAGGGCGCGCAGATCCAATTGGTTCACAACGAAGATTTGTCGGCGTTCATCGGGCGTTACGCCAGCGGCGAAATAAAAATTTCCCCGTCTGTTTTGACGGCGGCGCATCAACAGCCGTGGCCGTTCCGACAATTGCTTTTGGAAATCGCGCGCGGCTTGGGCAAAAAAATAAAACTCGTTCCAATCCCGTGGCGACTGGTCTGGGCGGGATTGAAGTCCGCCGAGGCGTGCGGACTGAAATTAAATTTCCGCAGCGACAGCTTGGTAAGCCTGATGTATCAGAATCCGCACCCGGATTTTTCACCGAACGCGGCCGTCGGTTTGGCTTGCCGGCCGCTGCAAATTGAGAATTTGCAGTTGTGATTGCCTGACATGGGTCCTTCCGCGGCGCCGGTCTGAAAAATGCCGGTTGAAAAATGAGGGTCTTTGACTACTCTGCCACGGCCTGATGGGTTCCGAGGCGGATGTTTTGGTTCGGTGTTTTTCATTTATTTGTACTGAGCATGGCAAATCTGATTGGAATCTGGATTTTGTGGCAAGGGATGTGTGTGGCCGCGGGTTGGACGTTGTCTCTAATGGGACAAGTCAATGCGATGGGGTATCTGGTCTTTTTCGCCCTGATGGGCGCGGCTTTTGCCCTTTGGGGAAAGCGGTGGTGGACGGACGTGTTGAGGATGAAGCGCCCGGGTTGGAGGCGCTGTGCCCGCCGCTTCCGCCGTGTTTTCCCCATGCTGTTCCTGTTGGGTGCGGTGGGGGCGTTGCTGGGGGGTGCGTTCTATTCCCCGAACAATTATGACGCTCTGACGTATCGTTTGCCGCGAGTATTGTCATGGTGGGGCCATTCTGGCTGGTACTGGATTGCCACGCCGGACCCCCGCGTGAATTTCAGCGCAGCCGGCTTTGAATGGCTGATGATGCCGATGCTGGTGTTGACCCACAGTGATCGCTTTATCTTTCTGATCAACTTCGCCGGCTATCTCCTGATGCCAGGGTTGTTGTTCAGCGTTCTGGTGGAAGCGGGCGTGGCGGCGCGGGTCGCTTGGGCCTGGATGTGGCTCCTGCCGATGGGCTACTGCTATCTCATGGAGGCAGGCAGCATCGGAAATGACATGATCGCCGCCAGCTATGTTTTGGCGGCGCTTTATTTTGCCTTTCGCGCGCGGAAATCCAGCCGGGTGGAGGATTTGGGGCTGGCGTTCGTTGCCGCCGGGCTGGCCACAGGAGTCAAGGCCTCAAACTTGCCGCTGTTGCTCCCGATATTTTTCGCCCTGTGGCCAGCCCTGGGATTGCTGCGTTCCCGGCTCGTTTTTGGCGCGGTGGTGATCCTGTTAAGCATGGTGGTGTCGTTTTGTCCGCTCGTGCTGCTCAATCAAGCTTACACCGGCCAATGGGCGGGCGATCCCGGTAATTTACAGAAACAGCAAGTCAAAAGCCCCATTGCCGGAGTTATCGGGAATAGTTTACTGCTGACAGCGCAAGCCATTTCCCCGCCCCTCTTCCCATACGCGCGCAACGTGTCAGAGTGGGTTGGAGACCGTATTCCCAAACAGGTTCATACCTGGTTGGTCCGCGATTTCCCGAGATTCGGGTGGCAGCTTGGGGAATTGCCGCAGGAGGAATCGGGAGGATTGGGTCTTGGGATTACGGTGCTTTTGGTGGCGGCGTTCTTTTCACGACGGAACAGCCGAGCGGCCGGCAGGAGGCCGCTGCCCCAGCGCCCGGGCCTGCTCATCGGCATTATGGCCTGGGTCGCCTTGTTGGCGTATATGGCCAAGTTGGGCAACGAGGCGGCCAGCCGCCTCCTGTCGCCCTATTATCCGTTGCTGGTTCTTCCGATCTTGCTGATTCCGGCGCAGGAGCGGTTGGTGAGGCGGCGCTGGTGGAGAATCCTTGGCCTGCTGTCCGGGTTGGGCGCACTGCTGGCTCTGGTGCTCACGCCCTCGCGTCCCCTCTGGCCCGCCGGGCGAATTTGCGCCTGGCTGGCGAATGAGTGTCCGCACAATCTGCAATTTAGGCGCGCTCAAACGGTCTATGCTGTTTACTCGAACAGATACAACCTTTTGGTCCCATTGTCGCGCCAGATTCCCGATGCCGTGCCGACCATTGGTGTAATTGATGGGGAGGATGACGCGGATGCATCGTTATGGCGGCCTTATGGGTTGCGGCAGGTGCGGTATCTAACGGCAACAGATCTACGGCGGCCGCCTGATTTGGAATGGCTGGTGATCAAGCAGCATGCTTTTGAATTCCAAACCGGCGAGTCTTTGGATGCCTGGGTCCGGAGAATCGGAGGTTCTGTGGTCGCCCGGGAAATGATCGCCGCCAAGGCGAGCCATGAGCCGGACGCGTGGTATGTTGTGCGTGTTTCAGCCAAGGGATGAGATTGAGTTGGGCAAAACCGCCTGGACAGGCTATAGTCTGAAACTTGATGGACGCGACCGCAAGAATCGAAACACGCTCAAGTGAAGGGTTTGCTCAGGAGTTCCAGCGTTTCTGGAACACCCTGCCGGACAAGGCGGTGTTCGGTGTTCTCCTGGCGGGCTGGATTTTGCTTTTCCAGTTTTTGGGCTGCACCCCCACATGGTTAAGCCCAACCGGCTCCCTGTTCAAATGGATGTATGTCAAGTGGGATGATCCCTCGTACGACGCCAGCCATGGAAAACTGATCCCATGGGTGGTGCTGGCCCTTCTTTGGGCCAGGCGCGAACGTCTGGCCAGATCTGTCGCCGGGGTTTGGTGGCCGGGATTGCTGGCTCTGGCGTTTGCTCTGGCAGTTCATATCGCCGGATTTGTGGTGCAGCAGCCCCGGCTGTCCATGGTGGCGCTCTTCTTCGGAGTCTGGGTATTGGTCGGGTTGGTCTGGGGAAGGGAAACCTTGAAAGCCAGTTTCTTCCCGTTCTTTGTTTTCGCGTTCTGCATGCCGATGGGGGGGACGTTCGCACAAGGACTGACCTTGCCGTTGCGACTGTTTGCCGCCAAGGTGACGGCATTCATCTCGACGCAACTTCTGGACATTTCGGTCATACGGAATGGAACCGTGCTGCTGGATCCCAGCGGCCGCTGGCATTACGAGGTGGCAGCCAAGTGCAGCGGAATCCGAAGCTTCCTTGCCTTGCTGGCGATCACCACGATTTTTTCGGTGTTGACCATGAAAAGGCTCTGGAAGCGCGCGATCCTGATCGCGCTGACCCTCCCGCTGGCCCTGGTTTGCAACGTCATGCGGCTCACCACGATTATCCTGGCGGCAAACGCATTCAAGAGCCAGGCAGCCGGGAGCTTCGTGGACGATTGGTTCGGCTATGTGACCTACGGCGTGGCGATGGCCTGCGTTCTGCTGGCTGGGCGGTGGCTGGGAGACAAACCGCCGGCCGTGCCACCATGAGCCGGGCCAAGTGGGTTATGTTCGCCGTGGCCTTGGGAATGATTGCCGCCACGGCAGGATGGTTGTTGGAGCTTCGGAACCGGCACCTTCTAGGAGCGCCGGGCGTAAAGGTGGGCGCTGTTCCGATCTACGGCTCTGATGGCCGCCTGGCTTTCACCCAGGGCGTGGTGCTGCCGACCAATGTCCTGGGCATCCCGTCAAAACCGCTGGGCATCACTCCCGACGAACTGGTTACGTTGCCCAAGGACACCACTTTTGGCCGGCGGCTCTACGAGTTGCCAGGAAACGATTCTTTCATCCAGATCAACGTGGTCTTGATGGGGACGGACCACACCAGTATTCACCAACCCCAATACTGCCTCTATGCCCAGGACTGGAACGTCACCAATACCGAGCGGATTGCCTTGCGCATGGAACGTCCGTTTGCTTATGACATCCCGGCAATCAAGCTCACGGCCACCCGGCTCCAGGAAAACAGGCAGCCGATCAACTGCCTTTATGTTTACTGGTTTGTTTCCGGGGACAAGATCACGGCTGAGGAAGGCTCGCGCCTGTGGTCCATGTGGAGGACAGTGCTCCAGAAAGGGGAGATGGAGCGGTGGGCCTACATCAGCTATTTTACCACTTGCCTTCCCGGCCGGGAATCTGATACATTCAAGAGTCTCGAACAGTTTATTCGAGCATCCGCGCCTGAATTTCAATCAGTCACGGGCGAGCCGATTGAGCGCCTCGCGCCGGCGGCTCAGAAATAAAGGCTGTGCATTTGGAGTCATTTTGCGCTCCAAAGCGCAGTGTTGGCGTTTGATCAAATAACACGATCCAATGTTGCGTCGAGATTCTCAAATCCGGGTACAGGTTCACCAATGGATTGACGGTGGGTTGTTTGCGCTTGGAATATGGCTGGCGCATTTTGTCCGCTACCATTGGAGGCACATCTCCGGTCCGTTTGGGCACCAGCCTGAAAATATCGCCCCCTTTTCGGATTACTTCACGCTTTTCCTGGTGGTGATTCCCATGTCCATGTTCGTTTTGGAGGCGCAAGGATTCTACAAGCAGCCCATTTTTGCCCCTCGCCGCGAGAAGGCCTGGCAACTGGCCAAATCCTGCTTCATTTGCACCATCGGCCTGATCCTTTTGATCTACATGTTGCGGCGGCAGGAAAACGCGCGCGGGGTGATTGTGCTCTTTGGCTTCTTCAGTTTCGCCTTGCTGGCGGTCAAAGAGGAGATCGTGCGATGGGGGCGCCAAAGCCAGTTGGGCCACGCCCAATACTCCAAACGAGTCGTTCTGGTGGGCGAGCGCGCCGAAACCCTCAGCTTGCGCGCGGACATGCGTTGGGCGCAGCCGGATCTGGAGGTGGTCGGGGAAATGGATCTCAATGCAACTTCCACCGAAGAGTTGGTCGCATTTCTTCACCAGCATTCCGTCAATGGCGTGATCCTCAGCGCCCGGCACACGGTTTTTGGGCGGATTGAACAGGCCATTCAAGCCTGCGAGTTGGAAGGCATCGAGGCCTGGCTGGTGGCCGACTTTTTCCAAACCCGGATTTCCCAGACCACCATAGACGATTTTTGCGGCCGGCCAATGCTGGTTTTTCATTCGGGGCCGCAGATGGGGTCCTGGGCCGGGTTTGTCAAGCAGTGCATTGACTTGTTTGGCGCGCTGGTGCTCCTGATCTTTGCCCTGCCTCTTATTTTTCTTCCTGTGGCCATCCTGATCAAGTTGACTTCCCCGGGACCTGTGTTGTTCCGGCAGAAGCGCGCCGGACTCAATGGAAAACCGTTCATGATGTACAAATTCCGCTCCATGGTCACCAACGCCGAGCAACTCAAACAGGAACTCTCCGCCCTGAACGAAATGAACGGTCCGGTTTTTAAAGTCACCAATGATCCGCGTGTGACCCGGATTGGACGCTGGCTGCGCAAATTCAGCGTTGACGAATTTCCCCAGCTTTTCAACGTTTTGCTGGGAGATATGAGCCTGGTCGGCCCGCGCCCTTTGCCAGTGGATGAAGTCAACCGGTTCGATGATTTGGCCCATCGCCGCCGCCTGAGCGTCAAGCCCGGCCTGACTTGCCTCTGGCAGGTGGGCGGGCGCAATGAAGTCAGCGATTTCAAGGAATGGGTACGGCTGGATTTGGAATACATTGATCATTGGTCCTTGTGGCTCGACCTGAAAATCCTCTGGCTGACCATCCCGGTGGTGCTCTTGGGAAAGGGAGCGCGCTGACCGGCGCATTATGGGCGGCAAGGCCAAAAGGGCGGTGACAACACCAGATCAGCCCACCTCCGTGGTGACCGGCGGGGCTGGCTTTCTCGGCTCGCACTTGGTGGATTATCTCTTGCTGCGGGGCCACAAAGTCGTGGTGATCGACAACTTCGTGACCGGCTCGGTGGAGAACATCGCCCATCTGGCTGGAAACAGAAATTTCAGATTCATCGAGCAGGATGTGACGGAGTTCATTTTTCTCGACGTTCCGGTGGATTACGTCTGGCATTTTGCCTCCCCGGCCAGCCCGGTGGATTACCTGGAACTGCCGATCCAGACGTTGAAAGTGGGGTCCTTGGGCACGCACAAGGCGCTGGGGTTGGCCATGAACAAATCCGCCAGATTCTTGCTCGCATCCACTTCGGAAATCTATGGCGACCCGCTGGTCCATCCCCAAACCGAATCGTACTGGGGCAACGTCAACCCCATCGGTCCGCGCGGCTGCTACGACGAGTCCAAACGCTTTGCCGAGGCCCTGACCATGGCTTACCACCGTGAGCACGGAGTTGACACCGGCATTGTCCGCATTTTCAACACCTACGGCCCGCGCATGAGATTGCACGACGGCCGGGTGGTGCCGGCGTTTATCAGCCAGGCGCTGAGAAACAAACCCCTGACCGTTTTTGGGCGCGGCCGCCAGACGCGCAGCTTTTGCTACTGCTCCGACTTGATCGAAGGCATTTACCGGTTGATGCTCAGCGGCACCCATGAGCCGGTGAACCTTGGCAATTCCGCCGAGCTGACCGTGCTGCAGTTCGCCCGTCAAATCATTGCCGCCACCGGGTCGCGCAGCAAAATCCTTTTCCAGCCCCTACCGCAGGATGATCCGCGCCAGCGTCGTCCCGATATCACCCGCGCCAAAGCGTTGCTGGGATGGAAACCGCGCGTGCCGCTGGCCGAAGGGCTAGTCAAGACTATTGAATTTTTTCGCGGCAAAGTCGGCGCCCGACGCGGGAAAAACCGGCGCGGCAAATTCACGCATTTTGCGTGAATTTGATGCCGAAAAACCGGCGGGAGGCGAGGCGAGGTCCCTGGAATCGCTGAAGTTTGTGGTTTTTTCGCAAGGCCCGGCGTGGCATCATGCTGGCATGTCTCTAGCTTGAATGAAATTTCTTTATCAAAACAATTGACCGGCAGGGCGATTTGCAGTAACAAGCACCCACTTTTTCAAATGTGGGTTCAATTTGTGTTGAAAGGGAGTGGGTGGCGAGTGATGCGCTGGACGCCGCGTCAGCAAGTTCAATGTTAAATTCGAAATCATTTTTAGCGATCGACTTTGGGGCTGGAAGCCTCAAGCTGGCGGAGTTTGAACAGAACGACGCTGGTGGATTGCGCCTGAAGCAGTACGGCATCAAATCCCTCGGCATTGAAGGATCCCAGGAGGCCAGCCGCGAAGCGGCCATCCTCAAAGCCTCGCAGGAACTGCTGGCGGAAAAAAACTTCTCCTCCCGCCAGAGCAACGTCTGCGCGCCGGGCTTTCACGTTTTCTCCAAATTCGTCAAGCTGCCTCCTGTGGACACTTCCAAGGTCACCCAGATCATTCGCTACGAGGCGCAGCAAAACGTGCCTTTTCCGCTGGACGAGGTGGTGTGGGATTATCAAATCCTGGGCACCTCGGCCACCAACGAACTGGAAGTGTTGTTGGTGGCGGTCAAGTCGGAAATCATTGAGGGCCTGTTCCGGGTGGGCGAAGCGGCGGGCTTGCGCATCAAGCTGGTGGATGTTTCCTCCGCCGCCCTCTGCAACGCCTTTCGTTACAACTACGGCGACTTGGAAGGGTGCAGCATGCTTCTGGACATCGGGGCCAAGACCAGCAATCTCCTCTTTTTTGAAAAGGGAAAGGTCTATGCCCGCAGCATCAACATCGGGGCCAATTCCATCACCCAGGATTTCTCCCATGAGGCAAAAATCCGGTTTCCCGACGCCGAAGCCGTCAAGCTCGAAAAAGGCTCCGTCAGCCTCGGGGGCGCCTACGAAGAACCGGAGGATCCCCAGGCCGCCGCCATTGCTAAAATCGCCCGCCAGGTCATGACGCGGCTCCACATTCAAGTCAACCAGACCATCCAGTTTTACCGCGGCCAGCAAGGCGGCTCGGCCCCGGAGCGGTTGTTCCTCTCCGGCGGCGCCTCGATCATGCCTTACACCGCCCAGTTCTTCGCCGAAAAGCTCAATTTGCCTGTGGATTACTTCAATCCCTTCCGCAACATTGAGATTGATCCCGCCCTGGACTTGGAGGAGCTCTCCAAGTACGCCCATTCCTTTGGCGAAGTGGTGGGACTGGGGCTGCGCGATCTGGCCCATTGTCCGGTGGAATTGAATCTGATGCCCAAAAGCTCGATTCAACGCCAGGAATTCACCCAAAAAAAACCCTACCTTGTCGCCGCCGTCTTCAGCCTCGCCCTGGCGGTTTTCCTGCTTGACCTGGCCGAAGCGCGCATTGCCACCGTGCGCCGCGGAAAACTGGAAGATTTAAAAACCCAGTTGGAGCAGTTAAATCAAAAAAGCCAGCGGCTCAAAGACGCCATGGACCTGCGAAACCGCTTGGAAAAGGAGGCCCAAGGGGTCATCCAGCTTTCAGAAAACCGTTTCTACTGGATCAAACTCCTTGCGGAAACCCGTCGCGTCATGATGCAGGCCGAAGCCAGCGTTCAGCCGGGCCTCAAAACCCAGAGTAACGGCCAAAATGTTGACACGGGAGTCTGGGTGGAAAAATTTGAACCGCAATTGCCGGAGGGCAGCGCTTTTGCCACTTCGGCCGAGTCAAGCGCACCCGGCCCGGTGTCCCCGGGGTTTAACGATCCCCGCAGCAGGCAGAGGGATCGCTATCGGACGGGTCCCACTCAGCAACAGCCCCAGCCGGCAACTGTAGCCCCCCCCGCCAAGCCGGCCGGCGATGAAATCAGCACAATCAACATGACTTGCCAGGGCGTGGACCGGCGCAAAATCTCCCCAACCGCCAACTCCGACCTGGCCTACGCCGTCCGGCAGGGACTGGCCGACTCCACTTCCTTCACCGCCCCGGCGCTGGTCGGGGACATCGAGGAAGGCGTGGAAACCAACCTTTTCACCTTCAGACTCACCGTCCGTCTCAGGCACCCTTTCAAACTCTGACTATGCCCTGGATCAAACGAAATTTGTTCTTTGTTCTCAGCATGGCCGTGGGCTTGATCTTGACCGGATTTTGCGCCTTCCTGTTTGCCAGGGATTTGTCCGACAACTCCAGCGTCAACGCGGACTTCCAAAATTACGCCACCCAATACAACCAACTGCTGGAAGCCCCGGTTTTTCCCTCGGATGAAAATATCAACTCGGCCCTGGAAGACCAGAAGCGCGCCACCCAGTTCCTGGCCGATTTTCGCAAAGTCTTTGTCTCCCCCCCGCCTCCGCCCCAGAAAGATGAGAGGGGTTTCAAAACCTATCTGGAGGAAAGCGTGGTGGAGTTGAGAGCCGCCGCCACCAACGCCGGGGTGCAGTTGCCGGCCGTGGATTATGCGTTTGCCTTCAATGAACAGCAAAAAATGCTCAATTATCCTCCGGAAAACATCCCTCCCTGGATGCAGCAATTGGTCGAGATCAAAACCCTCTGCGGCATTCTCTTTGAAGCCAGGATCAACTCCTTGGAGAGTTTGCAGCGCGTGCATGTCTCCGACACCGATGTCGGGCTGGCCACCGACTATCTGGAGGCCAGGATCACCACCAATGCTTCGCAAACGCAGATCATCACCCCGTACAAAATCACGTTCCGGGGCTTCAGCAGGGAGATTGCCGCCGTCCTGGGAGGGCTGGCCCGCTCCAGCAACTGTTTTATTGTCAAGCACATTGATGTCAGCCCTTCCCTCGAGTCTCTGGCCGCGCCCGTTTTCTCGGCCCCCGTCCTCGCCCCGGCCCCGGCTGCGCCGCGGAACTTCCTCCCTCCTCCCCGACCTTACCAGCGCGGCGAGGATCCACGCGACCGCAGACGCGACTTGAGGGAGGCGCCTGTGGCCGCGCCACCGCCCAGGCCGCAGCCGGCGATCCCCTTTTCCATCGTGCCCGTCACGGTTCTTTCCGAACGGCTGCTTCGCGTCTCCATTTCGCTGGACGTGGTCAAACTCAAAGGCGGGGGGCGCTGATGCAATTTCTAAAGAAACATTACGAAAAAATAATTCTCAGCGCCGTTTTGCTGGCGCTTGCCGCCGCCGCCTTCTGGTTTTATGGCGCCGTGGGAGAGGCCAAAAACCAGATGACCGGCGGAATCAATCCCACCCCGCCGCAAAAGCCTTGGAAAGAACTTGATCTGTCGGCCGAGCGGGCCACCCTCGCCGCCTTGAACCATCCCCCCGCGCTGGAGTTGTCCGGGCCGCATAATCTGTTCAATCCGGTCACCTGGAAAATGAAGAACGATGGCAGCTTGTTCAAGGTTCTGGCGGAAGGAGCCGCCGCCCTGGTCATTTCGAATATCACCCCCCTCTATTATACCATCAGCTACGATCAAAAGGGCGCCGAGGGCTACTATTTGACTGTCGAGATGGCTTCCGGGAAAAAGACCAAGAGTTATTCCAAGGTGGATGAGAAAGATAAAACCAAACCCTACGTCATTGTCGGCACCAAAGATGCTGCGGACGGCTCATCCGCTCTGCAACTCGAAATCACCGATACGGGCGAAACCGTTTCGGTCACAACCAACCAGCCCTACAAACGGGTGGACAGTTATGAAGCCGACCTGAAATATCCGCCGGAAACCAGGACTTTCATCAGGCAGCACCTGAACGACAGAATCATTCTTTCGGAGGATCCCTATAAAATCATTGCCATTACCAATAATGCCGTTACAGTTCAGAACACCAGAACCACCAAAAAGACGACAATCGAATGGATCGGCGGGCACTGATCCGCGAGAGACTATTCCAAAGAGATAACACCATGAGACCAGCAGCCAAATTCACCCTCAGCTTCGTTTTTTTCCTGGCGTTTGCATTGCAAGCCCAGAACACCACCCGAGATGCCGTCCAAGCGGCGCAGGAAGAAGCCGTCCGCCGCCAGGAAGCGACCATCTCCTTGCACAACTTGCTCAAAGCCGCCGAAGCCAAGCAGAAGGAGAACCAGCTCGTGGACGCCGCCAAGCTTTACCAGGAAGCCGTCAGCCTCATTCCGATGGCGCAGGTGGGCGATGCCAAGGTTGACGCCGAGAAAAATGAGGCCATCGGCGGCCTGGACGCCATGCGCATTGAGCTGGCCACCCGGGCCATGAAGACCGGCCACCTGGCCGAGGCCAGCGACCAGATTGCCAGCGCCCTGAAGTTCGATCCCAACAACGAACGTCTCCGCACCCTCAAAATCGAAATTGACCATCAAACTGTCTTCCAAACGGGCCGGGTTCCCAGTCCCGAGGTTCTCAAAACCCTTCCCGCCATTGCCAGGACCAACGTGGACGTTGCCACCCTCGTCCAGGATGGAAAAATCCTTTACGAGATGGGACAGTACCGCGCGGCGGAAGCCAAACTCAAACAGGCCCTCAAGCTGGATCCTTCCAATACTGCCGCTCCTTACTATATGGATTTGCTCAAGGAAGCCGAGTACCTGGATGCCTCCCGCGTCCGCGAATATGGCACCAAGAGCGAATTGCTCGACGTGGAGAAAGAGTGGCTCCTTTCCACCAGAAACGAATCCCTGCCCGTTCCCAACCCCATGGCCACAACCAACCTGGTTTACACCAGCAAAGGCCGCCAGACCATCCTCTACAAACTCCAGACCATCACCCGCTCCGAACTGGACTACGGACAAGGGGTCCCGTTGTTGGACGCGATGATAGACCTCAAAAAAGAATCCAAACTGCGGGACCTGGAACAGCTTGGGATCAACTTCTCCTACAATCCCCACGGCGAGATGGCCCAGGTCCCCGCCGATGCCGCGGCGACGCCGCAACTGCAGGTTGCCGCCAGCGACATCATCATCAAAATCAGCCCGCCTTTGAACAACGTGACCCTGCTCGAAGCCTTGGATGCCATCTGCAAAGTGGCGGATCTCCAGAACCCGGGGCCAACGCCTTTCAACGGTCTTACTTACACGATTGACGATTACGCCGTCTGGTTCTATGTCAAAGCGCCCGAAACCGTTCCCCTCTACACCAGAACATTCCATGTGGATCCCAACACTTTCATTCAAGGATTGGAAGGAGTTACTTCTCAAGTCCTTGTTGGCCAGTCAGTAAGCGGTTCCTTCAACACTCCGGGATCTAGTGGTGGTGGTGGCGGCGGGTTCAGTGGTGGTGGCGGCGGCGGCGGCGGCGGATTCAGTGGCGGTGGCGGCGGGAACAGTGGCGGCGGGAACAATGGTGGTGGCGGGATCAATGGTGGTGGCGGCGGGTCGGGATCGTCGGGGTCTGTTAGTTATCCCATCGTCAATGTGGCTGGTGGCGGCGGCGGAGCAGGGGGGGGTGGCGGCGGGAATGTGGGTGGCGGCGGCGGTGCCCCGGGCACCGGCGGTCTGAATTACATCACCAGGCTGGGTGACACGGGAAGCAATCATTTTAGGGTCTACCAATACTTCAGAAACGTCGGGATTAATTTGGCGACCAATGAGGGTAAATTTGTTTTCTTCAATGACCGCACCGGCGATCTATTGGTGCGCGCCACCGCGTCGGAGTTGGAGATTATCGCACAGGCGGTGGAACTGCTCGACAAGACCCCGCCTCAAGTGACGATTGACGCCAAGTTCGCCTCGGTAACCGAAGAGGACATCAAGGGCATAGGCTTCAACTGGACTTTGGGAAATACCCTGCTCAACGGCGGCGCCATTGGGATGCAGGGCGGCACGGCCCCCTCTTACCAGGGTCCGGCCACCCTCGCCAACCCAACCGGCATCTTCCCAGGCCCCGGCACCGCTGCCAACCCCTCCCCAGCCGCGGTTGCCTCGGCCGCCACGGACGGTTCGATCACCAGCGGGATTCTACGCAACAGCTATGGCTCCGGGCAAACCCCGATTCCCACCTTGGCGACCATGACCGGCATTTTGACCGACCCCCAATTCCGCCTGGCCATCAACGCCATTGACCAACGCACGGGCACGGATTTGCTCTCCGCACCCAGGGTGACGACTCTGAGCGGACGGCAGGCGCACGTGGCGGTTCAGGATATTCTCGACATTGTCACATCATACGAGCCTCCTATTAACCCGACCACCATCAGTAGCGGCGTGGCCGGCACCACCACGGGCGGAGGCACCAGTACATCCGGCTACAGCACCACCCCCTTTACCTCCGGCCCGGCTTTGGATGTTCTTCCCACCGTTTCGGCCGACGGCTATTCCATCCAAATGGTCATGATCCCCACCTATACGGAATTCGTCGGCTACGATAACCCGGGGCAGTTCGTTCCCTCCTTCTTAACCTCATCCGGCGTCAGTGCTTCCGGCAATTTGCCCTTGCCCCATTACCGCGTCCGCCAGGCCGTCACCACCGTCAACGTCTGGGATGGCCAGACCATCCTTCTGGGCGGCTTGATTGCGGAAAACATCACCAAGGTGAAAGACAAAGTTCCCGTTCTGGGCGATCTCCCCCTCTTGGGCAGGCTCTTCCGCAGCGAGTCCTCCGACAGCACCAAGGCCAACCTGATGATTTTTGTCACGCCCACCATCATTGATCCGGCTGGAAACCGCGTGCATAATGAAGACGATTTGCCTTTTGCCCGCACCTCCATCCCGATCCAGACGGCCAACCCGAAACCCTGAAGCGCGGTTTTGCGCGGCCCACCTCATGCAAGATAGCCCGACATCCTACAGCCGGCCAGCGGCGGGTCAACTGCTCATCGTGGATGGCCACTGCTATGCCTATCGCGCATTCTTTGGGATCGCCGGGCTGACCTCTCCTTCCGGCCAGCCCACCAACGCCATTTACGGCTTCATTCGCATGCTCTCCAAAATGCGGGACCGCCTTTGCCCGTCCCATCTTCTGGTCGTTTGGGACGGGGGGTTGGCCGCCGACCGCATGGCGCTTTTGCCCGAATACAAGGCGCAACGGGCCGAAATGCCCGCCGGCCTCAGGCCCCAACTTGATCAAATCATGGAATACCTCCGGGCCGCCTCTGTCTCCTCTTGGGTAAAAGATGGCTGCGAGGCCGACGATTGCATTGCAGCCGTCACCGCGCAGGCGGCGGCCGGGCTGCCGGTGGTCATTGCCAGTTCGGACAAGGACTTCATGCAATTAGTTTCCGCGCGCGTCAAACTGCTCATCCCGCACGACAAATCCGAATCCCTCTGGGATGCCGCCCAGGTCAGCCGCAAAACCGGCGTGGAACCCACGCAAATTGTGGATTGGCTCAGCCTTGTGGGCGACGCGGTTGACAATATCCCCGGCGTCCGGGGCGTTGGCCCGAAGACTGCTTCAGATTTATTGCGACAATTTGGTTCCATTGATGTATTGTACCGGCGGCTCACAGAAGTCAGATCCGATCGGTTGCGGACCAGCTTGCTGTCAGCGGAGGACTTGGTTCGGCGCAACCAACAACTGGTCAGACTCAAAGATGATATGAGGTGCGATTTTTCTTTGGAGGATTTGGCGGCGAAAGATGCGGATGCGGGGGAGCTGCGCCAGCTTTTTTCCGGCTGGGGATTCAAAAACCTGCTCGCCGGCCTTGAGGAAACCTCGCTCAAAACCGGAGACCTTTTCCATGAACACGCTCATGCCACATAGTTTTATTGGGGGAATGCCAAACCGGCGAAGTTTGCGTGGACAAATCCACCGCAGTTTGCTAACCTTTATCCATCGTATGTCCATAATCTACAGGCGCCAAGGAGTCTGTCTGGCCGCCGCAATTATTTTGTGTTTGCCTGCCGCGCGGGGCCAGTCGGTTACCCCTCTGGGCGGCGAGTTCTCCATCCTTGGCTCCCTCCCCGGCGACCAGGTCTGGCCGGCCCTCTCCCTTTCTCCCACGGCAGGCATTGTCGTTTGGGAAGACAACATGATTGACGGCCAGGGGGCGGGCGTTGGCGGCGCCGTTTTGGACCACAACTTGAACGCGCAGCCCGTCTTCAAGGTCAACAAGGTCGCCACCGGCAACCAGATCAAGCCCCAGGTCCAATTGCTTCGCAATGGCAACACCATTTTCGTCTGGGAAAGCAGCGTCGCCGGCTCCCCGGACATTTACGCCCGTTTCGCCAAGGGAACCAACTTTTACACCGCCGACATCATTGTCAACACCTGCACCACGGACCAGCAAGTGGATCCCGTCGTGGCGGCCCTGCCGGACGGCGGGGCCATCGTCGCCTGGTCCAGCTATGGCCAGGACGGCAGCCAGTGGGGAGTTTACGCCCGCAAACTTACCGCCGCCGGGAAAGGCGCCACCCCCAGGGAGTTTTTGGTCAATCAATACACCGCCTACAACCAGCAAAACCCCGCCGTGGCCACCCTGGCCAATGGCAATGTCGCCATCGCCTGGGTGTCCGAGCATCAGCGATTTGCCAAAAGCAAGGACATCTATGCCCGCGTTTTCACCTCCGCCGGCGTTCCCGTCACCGACGAAATCCTGGTCAATTCCGGCACCAATCTCTGCGCCAATCCGGCCTTGGCCCCGTTGAACTCCGGCGGGTTTACTGTGGCCTGGAGCCAGCAAGACGCCGTCGTTTACACCAACGGCTGGGACGTATGGGGCCGGGCATTTGCCGCCAGTGGAACCCCCACGGCGCGAGACTTTAGAATCAACTCCTTTCTTTATGGCGACCAATACCGTCCCAAAATCGCTAGCGGCCCAAATGGCTGCCTCGTGGTCTGGACCAGCCTGGGACAGGATGGAGACCATGAAGGAGTCTTTGGCCGCTACCTCTTGGGCGGAAACAAGGTTTCTGGCAGCGAGTTCCAGGTCAACACCACTTGGATCAACCGGCAATTCCATCCAGCCGTCGCCTGGAACGGCGCGGACCGTTTCTTGGTCGTCTGGACCAGCTTTTCCGGCGTATCCGGCTTCGATCTTTTTGGACAGATGTACGTCCTGAACCCAAACCCGTGATGGCCACCAACCTTTCATCCCATAAGTTTATGTCGCGAATTCTCAAAGCAGCTCTCGGCCTGGTGGCGGGGTTGGCCCTGTTGCATCAGGCCGCCGCCTTTTCCCTCTGGGGGCCGGCGGAACCCTGGCAGACCGCAGCCCTGGACTACGGCACGCGGTTTTGGTACAGCTTCGTTGTTCTAACCAACGGCACCGAATATGTTGACGCCGAATTGGGCGGCACGAAAAACATCGGCGAAGGCTCGCGCATGAACTGCGGCGTGGTGACATACGCTTATGACGCAACATTTCTGACTTACTTCGGGGCCGACGGAGTCAAAGCGGTGGACGCGGCCATGGCCGTGCTCAACGGGCTGCCAAAAGTTTCCGGTTCCACCCCCAATCTGGCGGAGTACCTGACCCAGGGCAACCAACGAGTCAATTATAGCGCCCAGGCCCTGGGCTTGTTGGACCTCAAATCCTTCACCATGACCATCCTGCTGGAGCACATGGGGCTGAGCGGGGAAACCCATGTGTTCGATCTGCGGGAGCGGATTCCGGTTGCGGGCTCGACTTGCGACAATTATTACTTCGTTATTCTGCGGAATTTTGATCCCGTGACCTATAGCCCCACCACTTATGTCAACGGCGCCAATTACACCTACCAGATTTACAATTCCTGCCCGCCTTCCGCCGACGTGGGTGATGCCATCGAAAGTTATGTGGATCCCGAGGTGCTGCCCTACGCCTCCACCGCCGTCGCCACCTATCAATCCCTCCAAAAAGGCGGCTTTTACCTCGGCCTGACCCGCGATGACTTCGGCGGCCTGCGCTATCTCTATCGGAAAAACAATTTCAACAATGAAAACTTGGACCCGACCTGCGTTGCGGGCCAATCCGGCTCCCCGTGGACCATCGTCGTCACCACCAACACCACCACCACCACTGCCGGCGGCACCGCCACTACCGTGACCGCCACCAACTTCCAAGGTTTGCTCGGAGGCGTTGAAAAGATAAACTTTGTCAAAGTGAAATACAATTCCACCCTGGGCACCGCCTTCCTCACCAACACCGCCCATTTCACCATCCCGGTGCTCACCAATGGTCAAGTCTCCAGCTTGCCGGTCACCCGCACGATACCCGCGCCGGACATCATTTTTACCGCTGCCGACTTGGCGTTGCCCAGCGTCCCGCCCTCTGACATTCCTTTCGCCCGGACCGTCACCTTTGTGACCACCACGGTCCCCGTTTCTCCCGGCGGGGGCGTCCTTCCGAGCGTGATCGCGCCTCAGTTTGTGGTGACCTTCAGCAAAGTTGGCCCGATTTACTTTAACGAAGATTTCTACTTTTTGTCTCAGAATCAGATCCTTGCCTACCCCAATTTTATCTGGGGGAGCTTCGACGGTTCGACCAACGCGCCCATCGTCTTTCCGATCGGATCCAGTATTACCACCCTGGAAGATGAGGCCGCTTCGGGAGGCGGCATCCCCTTCAGCACGTGGGATCCGGTCAGCACCAACGGTCCCGTTTCGGCCCCGATCATCATCACGCAATAAGATCTTTGCCATCTATGAAACGCTTTACCATAAGTTTGTTGCTCTTCCTTTGCCTCGGGCGATGGGCTTCCGCCGCGCCAGACCGCATTTATCAAAACTACGGCGACGTCATCCAGCAGACGAACATAGATGCCGTCATTTTTGCGAATTACGGCAATTTTGACCTGGGCGGTATCACGGTCATTGGCAACACGGTTCTAGTCACCACCGGCGCCCTGGAAGGCTTCCCATTTGATACCACGGACACGCTCTATTACACCAACACCGGCACCATGTTTGCCGAGCCGGGCTTTCTCTTCAACACCTCCACAGCCAAAGGCCGGCATCCGGCCGCGAGCTTTTATAATTCCGGCGCCATTAACAACCTGGACACCCCTCCCGTTTACTTCGTCGCACTCCTCGCCGGCGGTGGGATTGTCCTCGAACCCAATACGGTTGTTTCGGTCGGCATCAATCAGCTCGTTCCTTCGGTGTTGCAGGTTTCCGCCACCAACATCACAAACCCCGGCACTCTGACCGTCGGCGATTACGGCGTGATGACCATCTCCGGCCAGAATGTCAGCCTGGCCGATGGCGCGCTCGTGTCCGGCACCGCCTCGGACACCGACACCAATTCACTCTCCGGACGGGGGGTAATGGTTGGATTTATCAGCGGCAAAAATGTTTACCCGGCCTTTACCGCTCCGACCGGGGTCTATGATTTATATTGGGGGCTGACCAATAGCGAAGCCTTGTCTTTGCCGAATCTGACGGCGGTCGCGCAATACCTCCTCGCCACCCAAACACCCGGGCCCGTTACTCCCGGTGAATTGGTGACCAACCGCGTGGGGGCGACTACCTCTTACCCATTGCCGGAGAGCACGTATTGGAGTGGAGTGACCTCGGATTTCGCGGCCTATGTCTATCAATCCGATGTCATCACCGATCCCAATACCGGAGTCATCACCAATGTCTATTACAACATCGTTTTGGTCAAAACCAACTTTCCCGATGCCAATATCACCGCCACCGTGGGTTTTCTGCCAAGTTTCGATACCGTTGGTCTTGTCACGGACGACCCCAACGGCATTGAGGCCGTGGTGCAATTTAGTGCCCCTATCCAGGATGTGATCACCGGACAAATGGTCAGCAATTCCGTTTACTTGCTCGATACTGGCGCCGGTGCTCTCCCCGTTTTATTTGCCCAAAACACCGCGTACTCGGCTGCTTTTGGAAAGCCCGATTGCTTTGAAATCACCACCACGACTCCCGGGGAATGGCTCCTCACGACGCCGGCCAACTACAACTTCAATCCCACCCTCATTTATGGCTTTGATGCGTTTGGCGCCCGTCTTTACCAAAGCAACACGGTCTCTTCCACCAACGCCTCCTATGCCGTGCAGGTTAACTCCAATCCTGAGAGGACGGACGGTTTGTTTCCATTGACCATCTCCATGCTCGGTTCGATTGGACTGAATATCCCGACTCTGACCAACGGAATATCTCGCGTGGAAGTCAGCGCCAAGAATTTGGATGTCAGCAATGTCCGGATTCGCGCCAACGGCACCATCACGATCCACGCCACCAACTACACGGGCGTTCCTTCCGGAACGGACTGGGACTCCGTCAACAGCGATTTGGGCAACCTTCATACCAATACGATCATCTCCAACCTCTTCCCTCATCAATTCAGGCGACTCCGGGGAGATATTCTTGCCTACGCCACCGACTGGCTGAACGTTCAAACCAACGACGGCAACGGCAATCCCATCACCAACACCGAGCACGTCCATTTGCTGGTGGTGGATCAGACCCTCCAATCCAGTTTCAAGTCCTCCGTGCTCAACCTCGCCTTGCGCGGGAGCAATGTGGTGGAGAACGACGACATGGTGGTGCTCCAGAGTTCGCTTTTCCAGGCCACCAACGTGACGTTCAATGGGAATGTGCATTTTAGCGAAGGCGCGGCCAACCTGGAACCCAACAACCTGCCGGTATTGAAAAATTTGCTCGTCACCACCAACGGCACCCTTGCCGCTGACAACCAAATCTATATCGGCGTGCCTATCACCTCCACTCCCGGCGATCCCTCCAAGCGCACTTATTCTGTCAACACTATCACCAACTATGGTTTCATCGGCGCGGCCGGGGTGGTGCTGCAACCGCTGACTTTTGCCAATGGGGGGACCGTCCTGTGCAGCAACTCCGGCGCCATGCTCCTGAATGCGAAAACCAACCTGCTCGGCGCCGGCCTGGGCATCGCCAACTCCCTCATCGCCGATGGCGACATCAATCTTTCCTCCATTTCGATCCAGGCGAGCAACAGCACGATCAGGGCCGGCTTGCAGGGCAACGGTCGGTTGAACCTCTATGCCACCAACCAGTTGACCGACTTCCTCACCAACTCCCCTTCGACCAACGCCTATGTCACCAACCTCTGGCAGGTCAGCGCCGGATTCTCCCTCACCACCAAACCCTTGAATGGAGATCTCTTCGCCACCGAGATCAAGTCCGTCGCGGCCAAATTCAAACAGGTGTCTCTCCACGTCTGGGCCGGGGCGGACAGGGGACCCACCCTCCGCGGTTTCTCCAACAACATGGTCATCGGCCATTTGCTCCTGGATCGCGAAGATCCCACCGCCGGCATGCGCTTCAGTCCCGTTGCCGTCGGCAAAACCAACGCCTTGTATGTGGATTATCTGGAATTGGCCAACTACTCCTATAGCGATTATCACAACGGAATTCAAATTGATCCCAACTTCACCATTTACTTCGCCAATGCCAATGTGGATCCGAGCAAATTGCACCAGGCCTTTCCCAACATCGTCTGGGTGCCGCAGTTTGCCGGGCCGAACAGCTCGGCGTACATCCCCTATAAGGGCGGCAGCAACACTTATATCAACGCCGCCCTGAAAAACAGTTCCACCATTGACACAGACCTCGACGGCACGCCCAATAGCGCCGATCCCTTCCCTCTGGACAATCCCATCCTCGGCCCGGTGCCAAGCCCCGCCACCGCCACCAGCGTCGTATTATCCGTCACCAATGGAGGCGTGCTGGCGATTTGGGCCGTCGGCCAGGGGACGAATTTCCTCAGCACCAATGGCGGTCGCAAATATACAGCTCTCACCAATTCAGCGCCCATCGGCCTCACCGCCGGCCAGATTGTCACCCTCAATGCGGTGTCCAACGCCGGCTGGACTTTTGTCAATTGGACCGAGGGGACCATTAGTGGCCCCGTGGTGGTGTCCAGCGTGCCGGTCTTCAACTTTACCATTCCGGCCACCAACTACTTCCTGATGGCCAATTTCGTTCCCTCTCCTTTCCCGTCCCTGGCGGGCGTCTATAACGGCCTGTTCTATCAAACCAACGTCGTCACCGCCAACAGCTCGGGCTTTGTGACTTTCACCGTCACCACCAACGGGACTTTCACAGGATCCCTGCTGATTGGCAGCAACAAATACTCCTTTGGTTCCCGCTTCTACGGAACGGGACTCGCCACCGTCCAGGCCACAAGCAAGACCAACAGCCTCACCGTCACCCTGCAGCTCGACGCCACGGGTCTGTCCGACCAGGCCACGGGCGACGTGTCCAACGGCACTTGGGACGCGATTCTAATGGCGGATCGCGTGCCGCTTTGGACTGCCAAGAACCCCGCCACCCAGGCCGGCCAATACACCTTTGTTCTGCCCGGCAATGCCGATGCGGCCAATAGCCCCGGCGGGGACAGCTACGGCACCATCACCGTGGATAAACTCGGCAACCTGAAAGCCATCGGCACTTTGGCCGATAATGTCAGTTTCAGCCAGTCCGTTCCCCTGTCCAAATATGGCATCTGGCCCCTCTATTTTGCCCCGGGCGGAGTGCCGCAGACACTTTTGGGCTGGGTCACCTTTAATACCAATCCGCCGGTCGGGTTTGGAGGACCGGTCAACTGGATCAAAGCCGCCGGCAAGGGAACTTATTACACCAACGGCTTCATCACCAATTCAGTTTTGCTCGGCAGCCTCTATGTGGTGCCGGCCCATCAAACCAGCGGCCTGAGCCTGACCAATCCCACCATCACTCTGAGCGGGGGGAACCTTGCGCAGCCGCTTACCAACAATGTCATCCTGAGCGGAAAGGTGACTTACCAGACGACCAACAAGCCGCAGACGACCCTGACCATCGCTCCGGCTACCGGCCTTTTTACCGGCCAGTATCAGTACCTCTCCGCCGGCAAAACCCAGAAGGTTCCGCTGGCGGGAGTGGTGCTGCAAAACCAGAACACGGCCCAAGGTTTCTTCCTGGGGACCAATCAGAGCGGGGCGGTGTTGTTGCAGGGCGATTAGCCGGTCGCGCCTGAAGAGTGGAGACATGCTCAATTTTGAATAGTGGATTTAGTGCAATCGAGATCAGCGTTCGACCTTATGTATAACAAGATTATTTTCAGGCGCGCGCCAAAGTTGTTCGTGCCGTTCTGGGCCGGCCTGGCCCTCCTTGGCTTTATCGTTGCCGCCCGCGCCCAGTCGGTGCCGTTCAACGACAATCTTACCAATGCCCAGCCCGTCGCCGGCGTCTCCGGGTCCGTCACCGGCAGCAACCTCGGCGCCACGGCGGAGAAGAGTGAACCTCCTTCCGAGATCCTCACCGGCAACCAAGCCGGGGCCACCATCTGGTACAATTGGACCTGCCCCGTCACCGGGGTCTATGATTTCAACACCCGCGGCAGCACCGATCAGAACGGCCCTCTGGACACCGTCATGTCCATTTACACCCTGGCCTCCTCGAGCAAGCTTGCTTTCTCCAACCTGACCTTGGCGGCCATCAACGATGATGACGACAACACCAATTCCTGGCCGGCTGTCAGCCGGGCTTATTTCTATGGAGCCGCTGGCACCACTTATTACATCCAAGTGGACGGCAAAAAGAACCTCACCACCGGCACCAATGCGGAAGGCACCATCGTCCTCAATTGGGGCCCCAACCCGTTCGGCGGCGTGTTCACTTTCACCAGCTCCTATTATGCTTTCGGCCAGAACGATGACGAATTGGTCCCGGTCAGCGAATCCACGCTTCAATACAATTCGTATTATCCCAGCCTCTCCAACCCCGACACCACCAACAGCTTCTTCACCACCACCAACGTTCTTGGCCTGGACACCTTGGTCCCTCAGGGCCGCGTGACCATCACGCGCGAAATCGGTTACGCCGGCCGGTGTTCGGTGGATATATCCTTGGCTCCAAACTATTACAACAACCTGTACATGACAAATATGTGGGCCTCCAACGTTACTACGGCCCTTTTCGACCCCAGCGGCATCCTCTTGGGATATACCAATGTGATCATCACCAACATAAACAGGACCTTTCAGATCCAATACGATTCTTTCGGCGCATTTACGACTTACTTGATCACGAACTATACCCAAATTAGCGTGACGAATGTGAACGGCAATAATGTTTCGGTGTACGTTACGAATATTTGCGACGGTTATGTGAAACCCGACGACGGAAATGGACCCACGGGGCCTATCATGACCGTGACGAACTTTGACACCACGGGCAGCAACATCGTCTCGTATCTCGAGTCGCAAACCAACCTTACCTCCTCCATTACCTCTCAAAGCGTCACAACCCCCGCGGCGATAGACGGGATCGACTTTTTTTCCAGCGACGCCCAGACCGTCACCTTTGACGATTTCCAGATGAGCAAGGATGTTTTCCTGACCGTCAGCCCCGGCAACAGCCCCGGCAATTCGACGGAGACCGCTGCCACGCCTGACTGGCCGGACATCAATGGATACCGTATTGTCCAGGGAATCAATCGCAGCGTCACCCTCACTCTCAGCAATCCCCGCTTGGATCCATTGGAAAGCCTGGATGTCATTCCGCCCGAGATTGGCGGCAACACCACGGCCGACATGAACATCCTTGATTTTTATACCGAGCCGTCCCACGACCCCTGCGCCACCAACAACCGGGTTTTCAACTTCATGCGCCCGCATTTTCGATGCCTGAAAAACGTGGTTGGAACCAACCTTACCATCTGGGTCTTCCGCTCAGGCCCGGTCAATAATTCTGATTCAGTTCAATACTACATTGATTCAGAAGACCCGTTAATCTATTCTCTTGAATACCACACCTTCCCGACGGATGCCGGGTCTGACTACGCCATTGGCGTCATCCAGGGGGATCCGGGGGTTCCGACCAACAACTATGATTTTGTTCTCCCCTACGTGGGGCTTACCGGCTCCTTAAGCTTTCCGGCCAACAATAGCAATCCCCAGGCCATCTCCATTCCGATCAACAATAGCGGCGCGGTTGAGTTCAACGAGGATTTCTATATCGAGCTTTACGAACCCGGCACTCCGCCACCGCCCACTTTGCCCCTTGGCAGTATCAGCGCTGCAAACGTGACCGTTTTGTTCGATGATTCGGTGGGCGGACAGCAGCCGGGCGGCGCCAATGACCGGACCTGGGATATGGACAATGCCCCTCCCGCCTACAACCTCGCTCCTGGCGCCAACTATCAAGTGGATGCCATCGCCGTTCAGCCCGACGGGATGTCCGTCATTGGCGGCCATTTCACCGCGTTCAATGGATCGCCCGCCAATTATCTTGTGCGCACCGATACCAATGGATTGCCGGATCCCGCTTTCAATCTGGGCGAAGGTCCCGACCAGTTTGTCGATGCCATCGCCATTGACTCCGCGGGAAACATTCTCATCGCAGGCGCCTTCAGTTCCGTCAAAGGTCCTCCATCGCGCGAGCACATCGCCCGGCTCAATCGCGATGGCTCGCTGGATGGGAGCTTTAACACCGGCGCCGGCGCCCAAGGGGGCAGCGGGGACTATCCCGGAATCATCCGGGCAATCGCTCTGGATGCCAATGGCGATATTCTCATCGGCGGGAACTTTACCACTTTCAACAACACCCCCCGGAACCATATCGCGCGGCTCCTGCCCAACGGAACACTGGATACTAACTTTAATCCGGGCTCAGGGCCTAATCAAGATGTGGATGCGATCGCCCTTGACTCGCTCGGCAACGTGATTATTGGCGGCGCGTTCACCTCCTACAACGGCACCAACTCTGCCGGTTTGGCTCGTTTGCTTCCCTCCGGCGCGCTGGACCCCACGTTCCATATAGGCAGCGGCGTCAACGGCACGGTTTACAGCGTGGCCGTGGCGGCGAACAATCAGATCGTCATCGGCGGCGGTTTCTCCCAGGTCAATCTGGCCGCCCGCACCGGCATTGCCCGCCTCAATTTCAACGGCTCAGTGGACACGAACTTTAACGCCAATCCCGGCCCCAATGACACTGTTTATGCGGTGGCCATCCAGCCAGACGGCGAGATTTTGGTCGGGGGCCAGTTCACCAGCATCGGGCTGGTCCGGAGGGTCGGCTATGCCCGGTTGCTGACCAACGGGTGGGTGGACCCCAGTTTCCTGGACACCTCCTACAATCAGTTCGCCGGTTTGATCAACCATTACTACAATCCAGATGCCTACAATGAGAATGACGCCCCGGCCCAGTTCAACACCCCCAATGACGTCTTTGCCATCGCTTTCGACACAACCACCAGCAACGTGATGATCGGCGGTTCCTTCGCCCGGATCGGCGGCGGTTTCACCCGCGACGATGTGCGCGTTCGCTTGAACGTGGCCCGGGTCATCGGCGCTCCCACTCCGGGACCCATGGTGGATGGAGGTGGAATCGGCAACAACCCCGGCACCATCACCTTCACCCAGCCCGCTTACAGCTTTGGCAACCTGTCCGGCAGATCATTTATCAACGTTATCCGCACCAACGGAAGCCTGGGTCAGGTTAGCTTTGTCATGGGCACCAATACTCTCCCGACCGGCCCCGGCGCCGCCACTTCCGCGGACTTTGCCTTGTTCAATAATGGGACCGCCCAATATGGCCTGACGCCTGATAAGTGGGGCCCCGAAAATTACGGCTGGAGAGGTCCGACCACCTCTGGCTTGTGGGGCCCGAATTCTTACCCGCTGCCTCCTTCCCTGCCGACCAACAGCCAGAGCGCCTTTCTGGACGTCGTCATTTTCAATGACAAGGCGGCCACGCAGAACCTCTCCGCCGGCCTTTCCCTGTTGTCCGTCTCCGGCCACGATCTCCTCTTTCTGGGGGGCGAGGACATTCCCACCGAGCCAACCGTGGGGTTGTCCAGCGCGCTATTGAACATTATTTATCCTCCGCCCGCCTCCGCCTCCGGCCTTCTCGGGTTCACCGCCACCAATTATCCTGTCGTCGAAAGCGCTGGATTCATCACCATCACGGTGGCGCGGACCAACGGCAGCACGGGCAAGATCACGGTGCATTACGCAACTCAAGATGGGTTTACCAACGGCGGCTTCGCCCAAGTGGCCCACTCCGGCACCGATTACATTGCCACCAACAATACCCTGACCATGCTCGACGGGGTGGCCAGCGCCACTTTCAACGTCCAGATCATTGATCACTCCACCCTGCAATCCAACAAATTCTTCAACGTGATTTTGTCCAGTCCCAATGGCGCGGGTTTTGACACCAATAATCCTCCCATCCTCGCGACCAACTCCGTGGTGACGATTGTGGACGATCACTTTTCGCCGGGCCATCTGAGCTTCACCAGCTCTGCCTTCACCGGCGTCAAGGGCGGGGTCTCCACCATCACCGTCCAGCGCTCCGGCGGGGGGCTTGGAACCGTCTCTGTGCAGGTCTTCACCGCGGATGGCACGGGCAGCAACGGCGTCAACTATGTCGGTGTCACCAATACGCTTACTTGGGGCAACAGCAACATCGCGCCCCAGACCGTCCTCATCACCAACCTCCAGGATTATATTGTGGAAGGTAACAAAACAGTAAACTTGTTCCTCACCAATGCCGTCGTTGCCGGAAACGGTTTGTCCCCCACCAACGTTTACGTCCTGATTCCTCCGACCAATGCCACCTTGACGATCAACGAAAGTGATTTCTACGGCACGCTGGTTTTCTCGCCGCCCAACGTCAACGTCCTGCAAAACGCCGGCCAGGTGCTCGTCACCGTCGCCCGCACCAACGGCACCTCCGGAACCGTCCAGATCAATTATGCCACTTCCAACGGCACCAACGCCGATCCACGGCTCAACGCCCTGGCCGGAACCAACTACGGGGCCACCAACGGCACCCTCGTCTTTGCCTCTGGCGTGACCAGCCAGACCTTTACCGTTCCCATCTACTACACCCCGGCCGAAACCAACCAAGCCAACCGCCTCTTCAACTTGACCCTCTCCAATCCAAGCCCCACCAACATCAATGCTGGATTTCCCAAGACCGGCACCGTCACCATCCTGGACAATCAGTTGGTCACCGGCGCTCCCGGCAGCGTGGATACCACCCTTCAAATCGGCACCGGTTTCAACGACGTGGTCCAATCCATTTGCCTGCAGCCGGACGGAAAAGTGCTCGCGGGCGGCAATTTTACCTTTGTCAATCAATACCCGCTCAACCAGCTCGCCCGGCTCAATGCCGACGGCTCCGTGGACACCGGATTCCTCTACAACCAGGCTGGAGCCGACGGCATCGTCTGGATGGTGCTCAGCCAAACTCCCGCTGCGGGCCAGACCAACGGCTCCATCATCGCGGTGGGTGATTTCACCAATATGGATGCCGTTCCTCGCAGCGGCATCGCGCGCTTGAACCTCGATGGCTCGCTTGACTCAACCTTCAATCCTGGCGCGGGCGCCGACAGCACCATTTACACCGTCGTTCAGATGCCCACCAACCAGTTTCCAAGCCCCACCTATGTCATCGGCGGCAACTTCGCGACTTTTAACGGCGTGCCGCGGAGCGGCCTCGCCCGCATCACCAGTTCCGGCCAGGTGGATCTCAACTTCAACCCGGGTGCCGGCGTCACCAGCATCAACGGGGCGGTTCATGCCCTGGCCGTTGATGATAACTTCAAAGTGATCGTGGGGGGCAATTTCACTTTGTTCAACAATTTACCCTATCACCATCTGGTTCGTCTTAACCTGGACGGCTCCATAGACTCGACCTTCAACCCGGACACGGGTGCCACCGTCTCAGGTTCAGTTCAGGCCATCGCCATCCAGCCCGACGGCAAGATCCTCATCGGCGGAGTGTTTACCAATGTCAACGGCAGCAACTTTCATCACATCGCCCGCCTCAACCTGGATGGCACCTTGGACGCCAATTTCAACCCTGGCGTGGGTGCCAACAACACCGTCCTCGCCCTCGCCGTTGATTCCCAGTGGAGAATTCTGGTGGCGGGCCAATTTACCACTGCCAGCGGCGTCACCCGCAATGGACTGACTCGGCTCAACCCCGACGGAACCGTGGATCCAACCATCAACTTCGGCGCCGGGGCCACCGGCGCCAACGCCTACGTTGACACCATTGCCATCCAGCCCAACGACGAAATCAACATCGGTGGCTCCTTTACCAACTTTGGCGGAGTTGCCCAGAACAATTTCACCCGTTTGTATGCGGGCGCCGTCTCGGGTGCGGGAACTTTGAATTTCTCCCAGGCTGTCTTCGGCGTGCTGCAAAGCCAGTCCAACGCGGTGATCTCAATTCAACGCAGCGGCGGCACCGGCAGCATCAGTATCCCGTTGGTCAGCGCGGTCTTTTCCACCTCCAACGGCACGGCCATTGCCGGCGTGGATTATCTGGCGGTGACCAACACGGTGAGCTTCCCGGTTGGCGAGACCTTCACCAACGTCAGCGTCCCGATCCTCAATAGCGGCGCGGTCGCAAGCGACAAGACAGTCAACCTCGGTTTGTCCAACCCATTCAAAGCCTCGCTCGGCAGCCAGTTGAACGCCACCCTCGTCATCACCAACGTCAACTCGGCCGTCGCTTTCTCCGCGGCCAACTATCGCCAGCCGGAAAATATTCCTGGCGGCAACGCCGTGATTCCGATCGTGCGTACTGGCAGCCCGCTTAACACCGTCACCGTCACCGTTTACACCGGCGCCACCGGTACCGCGCGCCCCAACATTGACTACACCCCGCAAACCAGCACGCTGGTCTTCCCGCCGGGCCTGATGACCAACCTCTTCCTCGTCCCGTTGCTCAATAGCCCCACCATGTTCAGCGATGCGACCGTTGACTTGGAACTGACCGGTGCCGCCGGCGGCTTCCTGGTTTCTCCCAGCCAGGCCACCCTGACCATTGCCACCGTCAATGCCGGTCCGGGGATTGTCGCCTTCGACCAGACCAATTATGTCGTCAGCGAAGGGGCGACCAACGCGCCCATCACCCTCATTCGGACCAACGGCGTGACCGGTCCGGTCTCTGTCACGCTCTCCACCAGCAACGGCACCGCCATCGCCGGCGTGAACTACCAGGCCGTCCATCAGGTGGTTAATTTTTCCGATTCCCAGTCTTCCCAAACCGTCAACATTCCCGTCATTCAGCAATCCAACGCCACTCCCGACACCACCGTCTATCTGGTCCTCTCCAATCCGACCAACACCACCATTGGCGGAACGAATGTGGAAGTGCTCACCATTCAGAACAACATCGAGAACTTCACCTTCTCCAGCCCGGATTATTTTGTCGGTGAAGGCGGCGGTGCGGTTACCCTGGTCATTTACCGCAATGGCCCGACCAATGGCACCGTCACGGTCGGATATGCCACCTCTTCTCCTACCAATGCCTCCCCCACCAACGGCTATGCTGTGCCCGGCGTAAATTATACTCCGGCCAGCGGCACCCTGAGCTTTGCGCCCGGGCAGACCATCCAAACCGTTCCCGTTGCCATCCACCAGGGAATTACCGTGGACGGGCCGTTGACCTTCCAGGTCAACCTGACCAACGCCAGCGCCGGAACCCAAATCGGCGCCCCTGGCACCGCCGAGGTCACAATCATCGGCAATGTCACCGGGTTTAACTTCTCCACCAATGCCTACAGCGTGGGCGAGAATGGGACCAATCTGGTCGTGACCGTCAACCGCCTCAACGTCAATACCGGCAATGTTCAGGTCAACTTCGCCACCAGCGACGGCACCGCCTCCGCGGGCACTGATTATGTGGCCACCAACGGCGTGCTCTCGTTCCTGGACGGCCAGGCCAGCACGACCTTCACCGTTTCCATTCTCAATCCCAATATCATTGAAGCCGACAAGACTTTCAATCTGACTCTGTCCAATCCCATCTCCACCACTTCCACCAACTGCTATCTCGTTTCCCCGTCCAATTCTGTCGTCACCATCACCAATGTCCTTACTGGCATCGGCTTCAGCAGCCCGGTTTATTCGGTTGGCGAACGGGGTGTCCAGGCACAGATCACGGTGGTGCGCTCCGGCGTGACCAGTTCCAACTCCACCGTCAGTTTCGCAACCGCCAATGGCTCCGGGGCTGCCGGAACCAATTACTTGGCCACCAATGGCTTGCTCACCTTCGCCCCCGGCGTCACGGCCATGACCTTCTCGGTGGTCGTCATAGACGACCACGTGATTACGGCCGATCACACCGTCATTTTGAACCTCTCCAGTCCACAAGGGGCGATCCTCGCCTCGCCCAACACCGCCGTTCTGACCATCCAGGAGGGCGATGGCTCCTATATCTTGGCGGCGGGCACCTGGCTCTCTTCTGAAAGCCTCAAACCGACCAACGGCATCATTGATCCCGGTGAAACCGTAACGGTGTGGTTTGGCTTGCGCTGCGTTTCCGGCGGCAACACCGCCAACCTCATGGCCACCCTCCAGACCAATAGCGGGGTCACCCCTTCCCTCACCAATAACAACCCCACCAACTACGGCGTGCTGGTTCAAGGCGGCCATTCGGTTTCCCGGCCGTTCACCTTCACCGCCAACGGCACCAACAGCCAGGTCGTCAACGCCACCTTCCAGCTCACCGACGGCACGAACAATTTGACCACCGTCGTGTTTCCGTTCACTCTCGGCATCTCCAGCACGGTGTTTTCCAACAATGCGCTTATTATCATCACCAACTTTGTCAGCGACGGCCTCAACCCCTCGAAGGCGATTCCTTACCCGTCCACCATCAACGTGTCGGGCGTTCCGGGCGCCATCGGCAAAGCCACCGTCAGCTTTAATAATCTGACCCATTCGCTGCCCAGCGATATCGAGGCGGTGCTGGTTTCTCCAAGCCAGAACGTATTGTTGATGAACTGCGTCGGCGGCGGTAATGGAAAGGGAGTCACCAACACCACCATCACCTTTGACGATAACGCCGCCAATTATCTGTCCACGGCCCAACTTGTCAACAATATATCAACCACCAACAAGCCCACCCCCTATGTGAACAACAACGGCGCGATCCAGTTCCTCGGAAACCAATGGGGCTTCCTGTCCGCTATGCCGTCCCCGGCGCCGGCGGCGCCGTATCCAACCAACCTCTCCGCTCTCGCCGGTACCGTTGCCAACGGCATCTGGTCCCTCTATGTGGCCGACACCATGCAGCAGGATTTCGGCATGATCACCAGCGGCTGGAGCTTGAATCTGGGGGCCGGCAACCCCGTTCCCTCCGACGCCGATCTGGAAATATCAGTCGTCCCCGTCCCTTCCACCGCCACGGTCAGCAACGTGTTGACCTACGCCATCGGGCTGACCAACTATGGGCCGGCCACCGCCACCGGCGTCGTCGTCACCAACCCGCTGCCTTCTGGTCTGACCTATCAGAGCAACACCTTTTCCGGGGCCTTCACCAACAACAACGGAGTTCTGACCTTCAGCGTGACCAATAGTTTGGGCGTCAGCAACGGCATTTCTTTCAACCTCTTCGTCACGCCCACCAACAACGGCACAGTCACCAACACCTTCACCGCCACCGCCAACCAGCTTGAACCCAGCACCAACTACTTCACCAACGTGGTGACCTCCGTCAACGCCCCCAGCGCCGATATGGGCGTCAGCCTCTTCGGGGCTCCCAACCCCGTCCTCGCCGGCAATTTCGTGACCTATACCATTGTCATCACCAACGGCGGCCCTTCCTTCGCTGTGGGGCCGACGGCCACCAATGTCCTCCCGGCGGGCATGGTCCTCTACACCAGCTCCGCCTCCACCGGCGCCATTTCCAATTCCGGCGCCGTCAGTACTTGGAACGCCGGCACTCTCTCCGCCTATTCCAATGTGACCCTGACGATTGTGGCCCAGGCCACTGCGGCAAACGGCGCCACCAACCTCGACACCGTCAATGTCGGATCCTCCATTTTCGATCCCCTTAAGTTCAACAATTTCTCCTCCTTCAAGATCGTCGTCAATCCGGCGCCCTCCCTCTCCATCGCTTCCGGCTCGCACAACTTCACGATCACCTGGCCGGCCACCGCCACCAATTTTGTCCTCCAAGGCGCGACCAACCTGCCGCCTCCCGGAGTCTGGACAACCGTCACCAATGTTCCTGCGATAGTCGGAGGCCAATACACCATCACCTTGCCGACCAACGGCTACCGCTTCTTCATTCTCAAAACCTTGTTGCCTTGATTCCATGCACGCATGAAAAACCATTTTGATCGCTCCGATCTCTTCTGGTCCTCGGCTTTCTTGCGGGTGCTCCCCGCCGCAGTCCTATGGTTCTGCCTCGCCTTGCCTGGCCAGGCCGCCGGAACACAGCAACTCCAGGGTCATCTGCCCCCAGTCATTCAGCGCCTCAACCTGCCATCCACAGGGCCGTTGCCGGAGTCCACACGCTTGAACCTGGCCATCTCTTTGCCGCTGCGCCAAAAGGCGGATCTGACCAATTTGCTCCAGCAGCTTTACGACCCAGCCAGCCCAAACTACCGGAAATTCCTTAAACCGGATCAATTCGCCGAGCGATTCGGCCCTTCCCAGCAGGATTACGACGCTCTCCAGAAATTCGCCACCGACAACGGCCTGACCATCACAGGCACCCAACCCAATCGAACCCTGCTGGACCTCAACCTCTCCGTGGCGGACATCAGGAGGATTTTTCACGTCAACATCCTGGTTTACCAGCACCCGAAGGAACCCCGCACCTTTTACGCCCCGGATGCCGAGCCTTCGATTGATTCGGCCATCCCCATCTTCCATGTCAGCGGCTTGGACAACTTTATCCTTCCGCGCCCGGCGCTGCTTCAGAGAACCCCGCTGGCCGGGCAGTTAAACAAGCCGGGGTTGGGTTCCGGGCCGGCGGGCGAGTATTTTGCCTATGACTTTCGCGACGCCTATGTTCCAGGGGTCACGCTTGACGGGAGCGGACAAACGGTGGCGCTTTTTGAATTGGACGGTTACTTTCCATCAGACATCCTCGCCTATGAAACCCAAGGCAGACTGCCGAACATTCCCCTGGTTAATATTCCCGTCGATGGCTTCAACGGCCCTCCCACCCCAATTGGTGATCCCGAAGTTTCGCTGGACATCGAAATGGTGGTGGACATGGCGCCCGGACTCAATCAGATCCTCGTTTACGAACAGGAAAACGGCGCCTTTCCCATTACCGACATCTTGAACAAGATCGCCACAGACGATCTGGCCAATCAAATCAGTTCTTCTTGGCTAATTGGTGATGACCCGGCTTATGATCCAATCTACCTGCAATATGCGGCCCAGGGGCAGTCCTTTTTTCAGTGTGCCGGCGACAACGGAAGTTATCTTTGGTCCGACCTGGCTCAACAGCATGCGGACGACCCCAATGTCACGATTGTCGGCGGGACTACTTTATCCACTACCGGCCCGAATGGTGCGTGGCTGTCCGAAACGGTTTGGAACTGGAACGTGGAGTTCGGGGGTGACGGGACCCTGGGCGCAGGGGGCGGCGGGATTAGCACCAACTACACCATTCCCTATTGGCAACAAGGCATTGATATGAGCAACAACATGGGATCAACCACCTTTCGGAACGTTCCCGATGTTGCGCTCACGGCCGACAATATTTATGTTGTGTGTGAGCAGGGACAATCGCAGAGCGTTGGCGGAACCAGTGCCGCCGCGCCGTTGTGGGCCGCCTTCTGCGCGCTGGTCAATCAGAAGGCTCAATTAACTGGCAACTCCCCGATGGGATTCATCAATCCGGCCCTTTATCGCATTGGCAAGGGGCCGCTTTACAGCCAGGCCTTCCATGACATCACCACGGGCAACAACACCAATTTCGATGATCCAACTCAATTCTTTGCCGTTCCAGGCTATGATCTCTGCACCGGATGGGGCACCCCGGCGGGCATTGCTCTGATCAACGCCCTGGTCCCCAATTCCGTCCCAGTGCCCATTCTCCAGGTGCTGACCAACATGATCTCCGGAGGCAATGGCAACGGCAAGATTGACCCGGACGAATGCAACAATTTGACCTTCGTGGTTACCAACCAGGGAACCATTGCGGCCACGCACGTGCAAGGTACCCTCTCCAGCACTACTCCAGGTGTGCTTTTCGGCCAGCCAACGGCTTCCTTCCCTGATATCCCCCCCGGAGTTTACGTCCAGAACCTCAGCCCGTTCACCGTCAGCACCCAGCCTGGATTCATCTGCGGCACCGTCGTCCAATTGCAACTCGTTCTCAAATGCGATCAAGTCGTCCAAACCAACTTAATTCGAATTCCCACGGGTGCGGTCGGTGCGCCGGTCCGCTTCGATAATACGACGGCCCTGACGATTCCTGCCGGCAACTTTAACGGTGTTTTCTCCCCCATGCCCGTCACTGGTATTCCGACGGTTGGCAAGGTCACGGTTTCAGTTGCCCTCACCGCCTTGGAGGACGAATGGATGGTTCTCAATCTTGTCAGCCCCAACGGCACCAACGTCCAGCTTGCCGCCAACAACGGGGGGTTGGGCCAAAACTTCGGCATCGGTTGTTCGCCCGATTCCAGCCGCACCACTTTTGACGATGCTGCTCTGCAATCTATTTCAACCGGCCTCGCGCCCTTTGTCGGGACTTATTCTCCCGCCTCGCCTTTGTCTGCCTTCAACCTCCTCAGCGGCGCCAACGCCAATGGCATCTGGCAGCTCAACGTCATTGATGAATTGTCGGGCAACGCCGCGACCCTCCAATGCTGGTCCCTGTTTATTTCCCCGGAGCAGTGCCCGGATGGCGGCGGGGAATGCCCCGGTTCTGACCTCTCCATCGCAATGACGGCCAATCCCATCACCACCACCGTCGGCGACAATTTGACCTACTCTCTGATCGTCTCCAATGCCGGCCCAAGCTTGGCCAAAAATGTGTTGGTCATTCAGAACCTTCCTTCCAGCATTCAGTATATCTCATCGCTCAGCAGCCAGGGCACCATTTCTCAGGCGGGTTCGGCCCTCACTTTCTCCCTCGGCACATTGGAGGCGCAAAGCAATGCCACCATCTCCGTGCAGACAGTGCCTACCTTGTCCGGCCTGTTTACCAGCACGGCCAGCGTCGGCTCCACCTCCTCGGACCCAAATCCTAATAATAACAACGCCTCCGCCTCCGTCCTCGTGACCAAGCCGGTGGCGGACTTGGCGGTGACGCTCAGCGCCTCTCCAACCTCCGTGCCTGTCAACGGCCAGGTCACCTTCACCATGACCGTCACCAACAATGGGCCTGCCACCGCTCTGGGTGTCACCCTCACGAATGTTTTGCCGCCCAACGCCAATTTTGTTTCTGCCACCACCACCAAAGGCTCCGTTTCCCCTTTCGGCACTCTGGCTACCATCGGGTCCTTGGCCAAAGGTTCGGGTGCCACGGTTGTTTTGGTCCTCAGTCCAACCGTCGTCGGCAGCACCACCTTCACGACTACGGCCGGTCTTGCCCCTTCACAATTCGATCCCGTCTCCGGCAATAATTCAGCCAGTGCCACCATCACCGTCATTCCCGCTGCGGATCTTGGCGTCTCGGTCACGGCTGCGCCCAATCCGGCCCTTTCCGGATCAAACGTCACTTACGTCGTCACCGTCACCAACGCCGGGCCGAGCGCGGCCACGGCGGTGGTGATGAATCAGACCGTGCCGCAGGGTGCGACCTACCATTCCACCACCCAGACCAATGTGACGAACATCAACGGCGTGATCACCTGGAACATCGGCAATATGCCCGGCGGAACGAGCCAGATACTGACCAACGTCCTCACCGCCACCAACCTCCTCTCGGGCGTCTCTTCCAACGTCATGGTTTCCACCCTCACCGTCTTTGGCCAGCCGGGCGACCCTCAGACCAACAACAACACCGTCGTGGTCAGCACCACCGTTCTGCGGCCCATTGTCATCCTGATTCCCGCCGGGGCCATCTTGACCTCCGAAAGCTTTCAGCCCTCCGACGGCGCGGTCGAACCCGGGGAAACGGTCGGCGTGAAATTGCTCCTTCAAAACGTCGGCAACATCCCCACCACCAATCTCGTCGCCACCTTGCAGACCAACTCCGGCGTCACTCCCGTCCTCGGTCAGGGCCAGGCCAATTATGGCGCTCTGACCAACGGCTATCCGCCTGCGGCCGGTCTGTTCTCCTTCACCGCCAACTCCACCAATGGCGGAACCGTCGTCGCCACGCTTCAACTGCAGGATGGCCCGGCCAGCCTCGGCGCCGCCAGTTTCACCTTCGTCATGCCGGTGGTTTCGACCTTCTGGCAGAACCAGTTCATCAGCATCCCCGCCCTCCAGTTCACCAACATCGGCAGCGGCCCGGCCGGGCCTTATCCCTCCAGCAATTTCGTGTCCGGCGTCAATTCCTATGTCGCCAATGTCTCCGTCACCGTGTCCAATTTCTACCACACCTTTCCTAGTGACGCCGAATTGTTGGTGGTCGGCCCCGGCGGCCAAAGCTCGATTTTGATGTCCTATGCCGCCCAGGAAACCACTCAACCCTGGCCCGTGACGATTACTTTTGACCAGACTGCCTCCAGCGTTGTCCCCGCCGCTCAGCAGCTATTTGGGCAGAGCTATCAGCCGGCCGAATACAACGTCCCGGTTTTCACCAACGGCCCCGCCGGCCCCTTTACCGCCAATTTGTCCGTTTTCACCGGCGTCCCGCCCAACGGATGGTGGCGGTTGTATGCCTATGACATTTCCAATGGCGATGTTGGCGCCATCTCCAACGGCTGGGGCCTGGCTTTCACCACCATCACTCCGGTCAACCAGATCGCCGATCTGGGCGTGACGGTCTCGGCTTCCCCTAATCCCGTCTTCGTCGGCAGTAACGTGACCTACTCCGTCACCGTCACCAACTTGAGCACCAATGCCGCCAGCAATGTGTTTCTTACCAATCTGCTTTCCGCCGGCTTGAGTTTTGTTTCCGCCTCGACTCCGCCGGTCAGTCCCATTGGCCAGACGAACAATACTTTCAGTCTTGGCACTCTGGCCGGCCAATCCAACCTGACGCTGAGCATCGTGGCTGCGGCCACAGCCCCAGGTTCGCAGACCAGTGCTCTCACCGTTGGTTCCTCACTGATCGATCCGAATACCAACAATAACCTGGCCGGCGTCTCGGTCACGGCGGTCTTGCCCATCGCCGATTTGTCCGCGGGCATTTCAGCCGTCAGCGGCGCCAATGCCCTGCTCGCGGGTGGCACGGTCGTCATCGGCAGCAACGTCATTTACACTCTCGGCGTCACCAACAACGGCCCAAATCCCGCGATTAACGTCGTCGGCGTGTTGACCCAGGCCGCCACCGGTTCCTCCTCGAGCGTTTTCACCAACAGCTTCGGCAACATCAACCCGGGCAACATGGCTGTGGCGATGTTTACTAACGCGCCCCATGCCGCCGGCTCGCTCACCAATACTTGGACGATCTCCTCCGGTTCCAGCGATGCCAATTCCGCCAACAATGCGGTCTCCCTGGCCTTCACGGTGACGCTTCCGGAACCTGTCATTGCCATCACCGGCGTGCGCCTGCTTCAAGAAAGCTTCTCCCCGCCCAATGGTGCGATTGATTCCAACGAAACCGTCACGGTCGCCTTCACCCTCGCCAATGTCGGCGCCGTTTCCACCACCAACCTCATCGCCACCCTGCAAACCAATGTCGGCGTCATCCCTTCCACCTCCGTCCCTAACACCCAAACCTATGGCGTGATCAGCCCCGGAACTTCCGAGCCGCAAACGTTCCAGTTCACCGGCCGAGGCGGCCCGGGCGCGACCATCACCGCCGTTCTTTCGCTCGCGGACAACACCTATTCCTTGGGATTCGTCTCCAACTCCTTTGCCATTCCCGCCGCCACCAATTTCTCCAACCCCGCCTTCATCAGCATTCCCGGGGTCGGCCCGGCCACCCCTTATCCGTCGGGTATTCTGGTTTCTGTCGGCACACAACTCGTCACCAAGGTCACCGCCGCGCTCCAGGGCTTCACCCATAGTTTCCCGCAAGACGTCAACGTCCTGCTTATCAGTCCCTCCGGTCGGCAAGCAGTGCTCATGGGCCATGCCGGCGGCGCTTACAGCGTCACCAACTTGATCCTCACCTTCGACGACGCCGCACAGTCCCTGACCTCCAACCAGTTGGTTTCGGGCACAGACCATCCAACCCAGATCGGGGCGTTTGATCTCTTCCCCGGCATCTCCGGCACGCCCAACAATACCAATCTGAGCATTTTCAGCGGGGCCAGCCCCAATGGCGTCTGGTCGCTCTACGTCTATGATGACACCCCCGGAAACGACGGCAGCATCGCCAACGGCTGGACCCTGGGCCTGACCCTGGCCAACCCGGTCAATCCCCCGGGTACCCTGGCCGTCGGCATGACCCATCTGCCGGACTCGGTCCTCACCAGCAATTTCCTCACCTTTACCATCGTCGTGACCAACCTCGCCCTCTCCGGCGCGACCAATGTGGTTTTGACCGACACGCTTCCGCCGGCGGCCACCCTGGTCTCGGCCTCCGCTTCCCAGGGAACTGTCAACACTAGCGTTTTCGGGACCGTCACCTACTATCTGGGCACCCTCACCAATGCCGGCGACACCGCCTGGGCCACCAACGTCGTTCAACCGCTCCAAGCCGGTTTGCTCGTCAATTCCGCCGCCGCCGCCGCCAACGGCGCCTCCTCTTGGCTGGGCGCCGCGGCTTCCAACACCGTCGCCGTCAACAGCCTCGCCCTTTTCAACCTCGCGGCCACGAATCTCAATAATAGTGTGAAACTGACCCTTTCTACTTTTGGGGGCCAGGTTGGCCAGAATTACATCATCCAGGTTTCCACCAACCTCGCCTCCTGGACCAACCTTTCCACCAACACCGCCGTCGGCCTCGGCCAGTTCTCCATCACCAACAGCTTTACCAACGGTCCGGCCCGGTTCTACCGCGCCCTCCATCTGCCCCAGTAATCGTGCCGCCGCCGGCCCCGCCGCTTCCGCGGCGCGCGCGCGCCCTCGCGGGCGGCGGCCGCGCCTCCTGGCCCGCCTCCTCCTCCGCTGTCAATTCTGATGCCTCCGCCCTGTGGCGCTGTCATTTTCCAGTTGCCCGTTCTTCCGCCTTCTGTCTTCATTGGGGGACGGCTGCGCGTGAGTTCAACTATGAAACTTTTGGGCATTACCGGCGGAATCGCCATGGGCAAATCAACCGCCGGCGATTTGCTCCGGCAACAGGGCGTCGCGGTGATTGACACCGACACCATCGCCCGCCGGCTGGTTGAGCCTGGGCAGCCCGCCCTGGCCGCCATCCGGGAAAGATTCGGCCCCTCCGTTTTCCTTCCCGACGGCCGCCTCGACCGCGGACAACTGGCCCGGCGCATCTTCCCCCATCCCGCCAGCCGGTCCGATTTGGAAGCCATCCTGCATCCGCGCATCCGGGCCGTCTGGAATGCCCAGGTGAACACCTGGCGCGAGGCCGGCCGCCCTTGCGGCGCCGTCATCATCCCCTTGCTTTTTGAAACCAGAGCCGCCCCTTTTTTTGACGCCACGATTTGCGTCGCCTGTACTGCCGCCACCCAGGCCCGGCGCTTGCGCCAGCGCGGCTGGGATTCCCTCCAGAACAAACAGCGCCTCGAAGCCCAGTGGCCGGCGGATCGAAAAATTGCCCAGTCCGATTTTGTGGTCTGGACCGACACCACCCTGGAAGTTCACGCCGCCCAACTGACGCGGATCCTCGGAGACTTCCTCTCTGAACCCCCTTCCAACTCAAACCTGGCTCCTTCCTGAGACGCAGCCTGGGTTCGGCCCCTTACCTTTCCCCGGCCGAATTGATCTCCACCTCCACTTCCATCCGGCGCGAAAGGGTCCCGCGGTAGGTGCCCCGCACCGGGGGAACATCGTTGTAATCGCGGCCCACCGCGATTTTTACGTAAGTCTCGTCCGGCTGGCAGTGGTGCGTCGGGTCCAGCCCGCGCCACCCCGCCGACGGCACAAAAACCTCCACCCACGCGTGCGTCGCGCTCGCCCTTTCCGTCGCCAGGTAACCGCTCACATAGCGCGCCGGAATTTGCAGCGACCGGCTCAGCCCGATCATCACGTGGGCGAAGTCCTGGCAGACTCCCCGCCGTTGCGCCAGCGCCTCGCGCATCCGAGTGTGAACGTGCGTCGAGCGCGGTTCATACTCCAGGTGCCGGTGGACAAATCGCATGATCGCCAGCGCCGCCTGCCACACATCCGTCTGCCCTTCCGTCGCCTCCAGCGCCAGCCGCCGCGTCTCCGGTTCGGTGTCCGTGAAGTGGCTCGCCTCGATGAAATCAAAGCACCGCTCGTTCTGCGCCGCCTCGCCGATGGCCGCCAGCGGCGCCGAACGGGCGTCTTCCGGCAACGGCGCCGCCGGGTGGGTCGCCACCACCGCCCGCGTCCGCATTTCCAAAAAGGTGTGCGGTTCAAACACCTCGAAGTGGTCCACCCAGTTGCCGTAACAATCCACGTAATGCTCCACCGCCGCCGCCGGCTGCACTGTCAATTCGAATGATTCCAGTTCCTGCTCCTGGTTGCTCACCGGCTTCAGTCGCACCTCGTTGTAACTGTCCTGCGCGGCCCCGCCATAGTGGTACGCCGTGCGATGCCGCACCACCCATCTCATGCTCGCCCCTCTTCCATTTCCCGCACGTCCACGCTCACTTTGATGGCGTGCGAGCCTCCTCCCACCAGGATGCCGCTGACCGGGCTGACGTCGCTGAAGTCCCGCCCGTAGGCGATGGTGATGTGCTCCTCCGCCGGCAAAAGATTGTTGGTCGGATCGAAGTCCACCCAGCCCACGCTCGGGCAAAAAACCGAGAACCAGGCGTGCGACGCGTCCGCCCCGGTCAGCCGCGGTTTGCCCGGCGCGGGATGCGTGCGCAGATAGCCGCTGACGTAACGCGCCAGCAGGCCCAGCGAACGCATGCAAGCGATGGCCACGTGCGCAAAGTCCTGGCAAACCCCGCGTCGGTTCCGCCAGACCTCCTCCAGCGGCGTCGCCACCGTCGTCGCCACCGGATCATATTTGAAATCGGCATGGATTCTCCGGTTCAAGTCCTGCACCCCCAGGAGCAGGGGAGTGCCGTCGGCAAAACTTTTCCCCGCGTAATCCGCCAATTCTGGCGTCGCACGCAGCAGCGGCGAATCAAAGCGGAACTGATACGGCTCCGCCGTTTCCGCCGAGGCCGGCTCGCGGAAGAGCGCCGCCACCGTCTTCCAATCAGGCGACAGCCCCAGGGCTGTCGGCGTCACCCGGTTGATCCAGACCTGGCTGCTGGCCGTGATTTCCAGCCGGCGGTGAATCTGCTGCACGCTGAAAAAACACACCGGATTGCCAAAATAATCCGTCCGCATCGTCCGCACCGCCGGTTCGGGCACAATTCCCAGCGTGAACTCCGCCCGCCTTTGCACCGCCGTCAACCGCGGCTTCAACCGCGTGGCATGGTGTGACACCGTCACCCAATCCGAGTAATCATAAACCGTGCGATGGACAATGCGGTAGTTCATGCGGGCGTCAGTTCGTGCGCTCCAAAAGTCGGGTGTCGGGAGCCGGAAAGAAAGAGGAGCGACCCGGAAGGTCGCGCTTCCCGGAGGCTGCTGCATCGTTCCGGCTCACTCATTCTCACTGGCACTGAGTTGTACCGGCCCGTGCAGAAAAGTCCAGACCGCAGATTGGGACCCTGATCTCTCGCCTAACGTGTCCAAACCACTTGCTTGGGGGAGAACGCGCGCCCTCGTGTGTGGCGGTTGGCGCCCTCGCCAACCGCATCTTCGGTTCCATCTGCGGATTCTATCCGATCCAAACACCTCGAAGACCGCTGCCTTCGGTCCCAATCTCAAATGCAGCGTTCCGGCGAGCACACTCGCGTGTCCCATTCGGCGGTCACGCCGACTGGTTTCCACCCTTGCATGCCAAGAATAGGAGGATGTTGAGCGGTGCATCAATTTCATGGCGATTTGCACAAAATTAGGCGTGCAAGTTGCCTGGCATTCTGCCATTCTTTCCCCCACGCAGCTATGAAATCGAAACCGACAGCCGTCGTATCGTTCCTGGCTTTCCCGTCAAATTATATGAACAAATCCGCATTTCCTTCCCGAAATATCGTCTCTTTGCTCCTGTCCCTTGCCTGCTTCGCGCTCGCCACGCCGTCCCGCGCAGCCACGGCCTATTGGACGCCTGGCGGCACGGATACCAACTGGTCAACCGGCGGCAACTGGATCGGCGGCGCCGGACCAGCCGGTGTCCCCGGCCCAACCGACAGCGTGGTTTTTGGGCCGGCCGGAACGAACACTGCGGCCTTCGTGACCAGCAATTATGTGGACGGCGTTTCCGGAAACTTCGGCGGCACGGTCGGCTCGCTGCAATATACGAATACGGCGGGCTTCCATAATACATTGATTGCGCCCGGAGTGTCGCTGATGGTCACTAACGCGACCGTCGCGATTGCCGCGGTGCAGGCGGCGGGCAACGCGTTCATGGTGGGGGGGGCCACTGCCGGCACGTCGGGGGTGGCCACCATTTCCGGTCCCGGAGCCAGCCTGGTGGTGAGCAATACGGCCGGGCAATTTCTCGTCTCCCAATCTGGCACGGCGGCGACGCTGAATCTGACGAACTTGGACACTCTTGTGGCCGACGTCAGCCGGCTCGGCGTGGGCGTCCCGCCAAACTACGGCTGGGGCGTCATCCCCCAGGTGGAAGGGGGGGCGCTGCAACTGGCCAGGACCAACTATATTTCCACCAGTTTCAGCATGGCGCCCGGCGTCGCCAGCAGCTACACCAACTGGGCGGGATACAATTATGTGGCGGGCCACGAAATTCAGGAAGCCATCGAAGTGGGCAACGGGGCGGACAACAGTATCGGCGCGGCCAGTTCGGTCCTGCTCGGCCTGACCAACGGATTTTATATTGACAGCATGGGCGTCGGCAAATCCAAATCCTCCGGCGCGGCGGCGGTGCTCAAGTTCAATCCCGCCTTCACCAACCAGAGCCCAACGGCCTGTTTCCGCGGCACCAACGGCAGCGCTTCCGGGCGTGTGGCCTTCCTGTCCGTCGGTGACAACGCGACCGGGGGATCGTCCTCCAGCGGCGCCAACGGAACCTTGGACTTCACCGGCGGTTCTGTGGACGCAATGGTGGATTTGATGTTTTTGGGCATCGACAAGAACGCCAACTCCAGCACCTCCGCCCTCAACCAAGGCGTGCTGACCTTCACCTCGGGCAATATCAACGTCAACTCGCTTACGGCAGGCGCTCAGGAATCCAGCACTGCCGCCAACAACGAAGCCTGCGTCGGCACCGTCAACGTCAGTGGCGCCGGCGCGACGCTCACTGTCAACAATGTTCTGGAATTGGGCCACACCACCATTGGCGCCCCGACCGGCACCGCTCCGGCCCGCACCCTGGGCGTTCTCAACGTCACCAATGGGAACGCTTATATCAATAATGTCATCGTGGGCAATCTGAGCACCAACAATAGCATTTTGATCAACGACGGCGCGCTGGTCGTTTCCAACACGCTGGCGACCAACGTCAATGGGCTGGCCAGGTTGTCGCTTTCCAATTCCACCCTGGGCTTGAATATTCCGGCCAGCGGCTTGCCGGTCAGTTTGGCCCAAGCCCTGGTCACCGGCGGCTCCACCAACGTCATTCAAGTTTTGTCGGTTCCTGTTTTCTCCTCCTATCCACAGCAGATCAAGCTGATCAAATACACGAGCCTCACCGCCGCGGGGTTCAATTTCGGTTTTGGTGCGACCACCTTGCCCTCTTCGGCGCCCAACGCCTACCTGTCCAATAACGTTGCCGGCAGTTCGGTTGACCTCGTTCTTCCGGACGATCCGCGGCCGGTCATCGCCAACCCGCCCAGCGGTTACAGCGGCAATCTGGGCGACAATGTGAACTTCACTGTCGCCATCAACCCGGCGAGCGTCACGCCACTCTTTTATCAGTGGTATTATTACGACACGGGCGCGACCAACGCCGTGGCCGACGAGCTGACGGCTGACGGCGCCACCCTCTCCGGTTCGACCAACGCCACCCTCTCCATTGCCAACGGCCAGGCGAATGAAAACGGCAATTACTTTGTGGTCGTCACCAACATTTACGGCTCGGCCACCAGCAGCGTTGCCGTGCTCAACCTGAGCCAGAGTTGCGTGGCGCCGAACATCAGCGGGCCGGCCAATCAGAGTGTGATCGTAAGCAACAACGCCACTTTCTCCGCGAGCGTTTCGGCCAATCCCGCCGCCACCATCTCCTGGACCCGGAACGGGCTGCCGGTTGACGGCGCCGCTTCGACCAGCTTGACGGTCAACAATGCCCAATATCCGGGGGACGACCAGGCGGTCTATTGCATCATCGCCAGCAATGCCTGCGGCATGCAGACCAACAGCGCCACCCTCTCGGTGATTTGGTCTC
>Ga0182027_10000476_pt1 | contig 70218 bp, 71 predicted proteins | sample 712E1DmetaG_FD_121300 | JGI IMG/M metagenome (GOLD analysis project Ga0182027, IMG submission 121300) | Permafrost microbial communities from Stordalen Mire, Sweden - 712E1D metaG (Illumina Assembly) | ecosystem: Environmental > Terrestrial > Soil > Wetlands > Permafrost | place: Sweden...
AGGTATTGCATACGCGCAGTGTAGTTCGGCATGTTGCCCTCCTCTTTGCATCAAGAGTTGGGTAACATTTCTCACTGCACAACAGCTTTCGCTTCGGTAACATCTTAGACTGCTTGATGCGCGAAGTTGTCAATTTGCATTGAATTTTTGTAAGATTCGACGTGCTTCGTCATCGACGTAGAACCACCCCCAAACAACCCAGTCTATTGCCCTGGCCGTATTGTCTCTATGCCTCTCGGTAACCCGCGCGCGCTTATCGACCGTTTTAAGCGCATGAAAACCCTGGTCATCGGGGATTTGATGCTGGATCACTTTGTTTGGGGGACGGTGTCCCGGATATCGCCGGAAGCCCCGGTCCCGGTGGTCCGGATGTCCCGGGAAAGTGAAATGCCGGGGGGGGCCGGTAATGTGGCGGTGAATATGGCGGCTCTCGGGGCCGAGGTCCATGTCGTCGGGCTTCTGGGAGATGACGCGGCGGCCGACCGCCTCCAGTCTCTTTTTCAGCGGGGTTTGATCCATACGGAATCCACTATCCGTTCTCCCGAACGACCTACCATCGTTAAAACGCGTATCATCGCGCATCATCAGCAGGTGGTGCGCGTGGATCGGGAAATCCCAGGAGAGTTCCCGCGCGTCCTTCAGGAACAGATCTGGCGGCAGGTCGAAAAGATTCTTCCAGAAGTTCAGGCGGTGGTTCTTTCCGATTACGCGAAAGGGGTTGTCAGCCCGTTTCTCATCAACCGGCTGATCCCTCTGGCGCGCCGGCTCGGGCTCCCCATCACGGTGGATCCCAAGGTTGAAAATTTTAATCAGTATCAGCGGGTGACCTGTGTGACCCCCAATACGCAGGAAGCCATGGAAAGCGGCGGTGTGAGGTCTCTTCGCGACGAAAAAGATGTGGAGATCCTGGGACAGGCGCTCTTGAAAAAAATCAGGGCGGATTCCATTTTGATTACCCGTGGTGAACACGGCATGAGCCTTTTCGAGAAAAAGAGGCCCGTCTTCCATATCCCGACCCGGGCGCGCGAAGTTTTCGATGTCACGGGCGCGGGAGACACCGTCATCAGCACGTTGACTCTGGCGCTGGCGGCCGGAGCGCCTTTGCGCCAGGCGGCGGAGCTCGCCAACTACGCCGCCGGGATCGTCGTCGGTAAACTGGGGACCGCCAGTGTTTCCGGCCCGGAACTATTGAAGGTGGTCCAAAATCACCATGGTTGATCACCGGCAGGACGTTCTGGCCGTCATCCCGGCCCGATTCGCCGCCCAGCGATTTCCGGGAAAGCCTCTCGCGTTGATCGCAGGAAAGTCCCTTATTCAGAGGGTCTGGGAAGCGGCGAGCGCCGCCAAGCGCGTGACACGCGTGGTGGTGGCCACAGACTCCGAGAAGATCGCCAAAGCGGTCCGCGCCTTTGGCGGTGAAGCGGTGATGACCTCTCCACGCTGTCCGAGCGGCACCGATCGGGTGGCGCAGGTCGCGCGCGCCTCCCGGGCGGGGATTATCGTGAACGTGCAGGGGGATGAGCCGCTTTTATGGCCCGGCACGATCGATAAGGTCGTGGAAGCGCTCCAGCAGGACTCCTCCGCGGTCATGTCGACGGCGGTACGCAAGCCGGACAACGAACGTGAATGGCGCGATCCCAACGCGGTCAAGGCCGTGATTGACCGGATGAACTATGCCCTCTATTTCTCGCGCGCGCCCCTTCCCTCTTTAGTTCGTAATCCGGGCATGCATTCGGTGCCGAAGTGGATTCATATCGGTCTCTATGGTTTTCGCCGGGCGTTCCTGTTCCGATTTGCGGCTCTGCCTGCGTCCCCGTTGGAGCAGGCGGAAAAGTTAGAGCAGCTGCGGGTCCTGGAACATGGCTGTTCAATCAAGGTGGCCGTGGTGGCTCAAAGGACCTGTGCCGTAGACAGGCCGGAAGACGTGAAGAAAGTCGAGAAAATACTGTCGAAATTCCGTATGAGGGAAAAATCCATATGACTACAACCAAGTATATCTTCGTCACGGGCGGAGTCGTGTCGTCCCTGGGCAAGGGGATCACCGCCTCTTCCCTGGCTCGCCTGCTTAAATCACGCGGGCTTAAAGTCGACATGATCAAGCTGGATCCCTATATCAACGTCGATCCCGGCACGATGAGTCCCTATCAGCACGGCGAAGTCTTCGTCACCGAAGACGGCGCGGAGACGGATCTGGACCTCGGCCATTATGAACGTTTCCTGGATCAGGAAATGGGCCGCCGCAACAACTGCACGACCGGCCAGATTTATGACGCGGTGATTTCCAAGGAGCGCCGCGGCGAATTTCTCGGCAAAACGGTGCAGGTGATCCCGCACATCACCAATGAAATCAAGTCCCGCATCACCGCGGTCGGACCGGGCAAGGATATTGTGATCGTCGAAGTGGGTGGGACCGTCGGCGATATCGAAAGCCTCCCCTTCCTGGAAGCCATCCGCCAGATGCGGCTGGATATCGGCCGGGATAACGTCCTGTATCTGCATGTGACGCTTCTGCCCTACATCCGCGCTTCAGAAGAAATGAAAACAAAACCGACTCAGCACAGCGTCGGAAAGTTGCGCGAAATCGGGATCGAGCCGGACATTATCGTGTGCCGGACCGAGCGTCCGATGGAAGAAGAGTTACGGCAGAAAATCAGCCTTTTCTGCAGCGTCCCGGTGGATAACGTGATTGAGGCGCGTGATGTGCCGACGATTTATGAAGTCCCTCTGGCCTTTGAACGGGAGGGATTGGACGAGTTGGCGCTCATGCAGCTTCGTCAGAGAAGCCACCGCCAGGGCATGCAGGAGTGGGCCGCGATGGTGGAGAAGATCAAAAACCCGCGCAAGCGCGTGACCGTCGCGCTGGCGGGGAAGTACGTGGAGCTCAAAGACGCGTACAAGTCTGTCGGGGAGGCTCTTCTGCACGGCGGAATCGCCAATGACTCCCGTGTCCAGATTAAATATCTGGATGTGGAGTCGCCGGATCTTGAACGCGAACTTGCGGATGTTCAGGGGATTCTAGTCCCCGGCGGCTTCGGGGATCGCGGGATCGAAGGGAAAATCTCCGTCATCCAGTATGCGCGGGAGCACAGCGTTCCCTTCCTCGGACTGTGCCTCGGCATGCAGTGCGCGGTGATCGAGTTCGCGCGCAACGTCTGCAACATGAAAAACGCGCATTCCACGGAATTTAATCCGAAGACCTCGCACCCGGTCATCGATTTCATGCCGGATCAGAAAAATATCCACAAGAAGGGCGGCACGATGCGGCTGGGGGTTTATCCCTGCAAGTTAAAGCCGGGGTCCCTGGCGGCGACGCTTTATGGAAAATTACTGATCGAAGAACGGCATCGGCACCGCTACGAGTTTAACCCGAAATACCGCCGGGCGCTTGAGTCGAAAGGCCTGCGCATCTCGGGCGAATACGTCGAACGGCATCTGGCGGAAATTGTGGAGCTGCCGTCTCACCCGTTCTTCATCTCGGTCCAGTTCCATCCGGAATTTAAGTCGCGCCCTTTACGCGCGCATCCGCTGTTCCGCGGTTTTATCGCGGCGGCCCTGGATTACAAGCACGCGGCCAATCGTGAGGTCTCGACGGTGCCCTCTGTGCCGGTATGAAGCCGACGGGTGAACAATGGGTCCGTGTGGGCGGCGTTGCCTTCGGCAATGGAGCGCCGCTGGTCCTGATTGCCGGACCCTGCGTGATTGAAGAGGCGGCTTTCACGGTCCACCTGGCAAAAAAACTTGCGGCCATGGCCCGGGCCCGGCGGATGCCGTTTGTATTCAAAGCTTCGTATGACAAGGCCAACCGCAGTTCGATCAAGTCGTTCCGCGGTCCCGGTTTGCGGCAGGGACTGGATATCCTGCAGCGGGTGAAGGACGATGTCGGCTGTCCTGTCCTGACGGATGTGCATTGGAAAGAAGATGTCCGTGACGTCGCGCGGGTCGTGGATATTCTGCAGATTCCCGCCTTTTTGTGCCGGCAGACGGATCTTCTGCTCGCTTGCGCGTTGACCGGACGCGTGGTCAATGTGAAGAAAGGGCAGTTCCTTGCGCCCTGGGACATGGAGCATGCGGTACGGAAGCTGGAATCGACCGGAAACCGGCAGATTCTCCTGACGGAACGAGGGGTCTCTTTTGGCTACAATAACCTGGTGGTGGATATGCGGTCTCTGGCCGTGATGAAGCAGTGGGGGTATCCTGTGATTTACGACGCGACGCACAGCGTTCAGTTGCCGGGGGCGCTCCATGGCGCTTCAGGGGGACAGAGAGAATTTGTGGTTCCTCTGGCGCGCGCGGCGGTGGCTCTGGGTGTTGCGGGTCTTTTTTGCGAGATCCATCCGAACCCGAACAAGGCGCTTTCTGACGGCCCGAACAGTCTGCCTCTGGGCGACGTCCCGGCATTCCTCAAAACGATGCAGATCCTGGATAAGGTGGCTAAATCGATATGATCAAATGCCCGAAGTGCCAAGCTGAAAATAAAGACCAGGTGAAAACCTGCCGCAAATGCGGCATCGACCTCCAGCTGCCGCCCCTCTGGCAGCCGACCTGGAGCTGGCATCTGAAGACCCTGGGAATCATTTATGCGGTCCTCATCGTTTTGTTTTTTGTCGCCAAATTTCTCCTGAAACCCTATGTCCGGCAGTTGCCTCCGGAAGTGACGCCATGGTTGCATGACAATAAGGTGCCTAATGGTCTCAAGTAATACGCTGGCCATGCCGGATTCGGCGCTGCTCAAGCGCGTGCGCGATGTCCTGCGCCTGGAGGCGGAAACCGTTCGCGCCCAGCTGGCGATGGTCACTCCTCGCTATGTGGACGCCATCCGGCTGGTCACCCGCTGCAACGGACGCGTGGTGGTGCTCGGGGTCGGGAAGTCTGGACTGATCGGCCGCAAGATCACGGCCACGCTGGCGTCGACCGGGACGCCGTCCATATTTGTCCATCCTTCAGAGGGCATGCATGGCGATCTCGGCATGATCACGCCGCGCGATGTGGTTCTGGCCTTGTCGTATTCCGGAGAGACGGAAGAGCTTAAACGTCTCTTACCGTCGATTCAGGCGATGCAGGTGCCGCTCATCGCGCTCACCGGTCGGGCGCATTCGAGGCTGGCGCGATTCGCGACGGTTTCTCTGGTGGTATCGATCAAGCGGGAGGCCTGCCGTTACAACCTGACGCCCACGACGTCCACGACCGCGATGCTGGCGGTGGGAGACGCGCTCGCCATGGCCATTATGGACGCGCGCGGATTCCGGGAAGACGATTTCGCCCGGCTGCATCCGGGCGGCGTGCTGGGCAAGCGGCTCCTCTGGACGGTCAAAGAGGTCATGCACCGCGGCCGTGAAAATCCGGTGGTACGCGAGGATAAGCCCGTTCGCCTGGCGCTCGAAGTGATGACGCGAACGCGCCTTGGCGCCGCCAGCGTTGTGAACGCCAGCGGCCATCTGGTGGGCTATTTTACCGATGGCGATTTCCGGAGGCTGGCGCCGCAGGATCCCATGATTCTCCAAAGGGCCGTCAAGCAGGTGATGACCGCGCGTCCGCACGTCGTGACCTCGGAGACGCGGATCGGGGAAGCCGCGGAGCTTCTGCGCCGCTACCGGTGTGACAATTTGCCTGTGGTCGATGGAAAAGGCCGCCCGATCGGGCTGTTGGATGAGCGCGACCTTCTGGCCGAAGGACTCCTTTGAGGTGGTTCCCGGGCTTATGCCTCATCGCCGCGGGCCTGGCTCTCTCCGGCTGCGAAGAGGCGGCGCCGCCCAGCGCTCATGCCGATACGATGCAGGCCCCGACAGAAATTCTGAAGGACTTTGTCATGAATGACATTCGTAATGGGGTCAAGAATATGACGCTCAATGCCACGGAAGGACGCATTTATGAAAGCCAGCACATCGCGGATGTCGACAAGCCGCTGCTTTTCTTTTATAAGGAGGGAAAGGAATCCTCCCGGTTGATCGCGCCGCAGGGGCGTCTCCAGACGGAAACACATGACGTCGAATGCTGGGGCGGGGTGACCGTCATCAGCGCGGATTCCAGCACGCTGACCACCGAACGGCTGCGCTATGATCCAAAATTGCAGAAGATTTTTTCCAACGATCCCGTTCATCTTGACAAACCCGATTCCGTGACGGACGGCATCGGACTCGAAACCGATCCGGAACTGAAAACGGTCAAAATCGGTCGCCAAAAAGTACGCTTGAAAAAGGGGATGGCGCATTGAAGGCTCCCGCATTATTGATCCTGCCCCTTTTGATTATTCCGGTCGCGGTTCTCTCGGCCGATTCTCCAGCCGCCTCCAAACCGTCCCCCGAAGCGACCATTACAAGCGATGAGCTGGAGATCCGCAACAACGGAGAAGAAACCTTTTTCAGAGGCCATGTGATTTTGAAAGAGGACCCTTACCTGCTTCATGCCGACCAGATGGTCAGGGCGAAACTGACGGGCATCGTCACGGCGCACGGGCGTCTTGACGGAACGTGGCTGTCTGAAAAAGGCGAAAAAGTGAAAGCGTATGGGGAGGACGGACAATACGAAGCTCAGATCCCCAAAACGGAGCTGTGGGGCGGCCATCCCGAACTGATCCGGTGGGAAACGTCCGCCGATACGGCGCCGGTTCACATCGTCGCCGATCGCTTTGAAGCGCTGCATGCGGAAAAGGAATTTTACGCGTTCGGGCACGTCGTGATCACGCAGAAGCCCAAGGTTCTGGCCCGCTCGGACAAAGCCAATTACGACCAGAAGGCACAAACCATCCATTTGTATGGTCCGACACGGGTTTTCGTTCACATCGCCGATGCCAAGGGGTCGGGCGATTTTACGGGAGACAAAGGCTGGGTGACGCTCGCTCCCAAGACGGCGCACATGGAAGGACACGTGCTGGGACATGTTGATCCCGGACAGACATTATGAGCCTTGAGGCTAAAGGTCTGGTGAAGTCGTATGGGCGCAGGACGGTTGTCCGCGGCATCGATCTGCACGTCAAACCCGGGGAAGTGGTCGGGCTTCTGGGGCCGAACGGGGCCGGAAAGACCACCAGCTTCCAGATGATCATGGGGCTGGTTCGGCCGCAGGCAGGCCAGATTTTGATGGACGGGCAGAATGTCACCAAAAAGCCCATGTACAAGAGGGCCCGGCTGGGGATCGGGTATCTGGCTCAGGAGCCTTCCATTTTCCGCCGCCTGACTGTTGAAGAAAACCTGATGGCCATTCTCGAGATGCGCGATTTTCCCGGCGAGGACAAGCCGGCCAAGATGAACGGTCTTTTAAAGGAGTTGGGACTGGAGAAGTTGCGCAAGCAGATGGCGTCGACGCTTTCCGGCGGTGAAAAGAGACGCTGCGAAGTGGCCAGGGCTCTCGTCATCAATCCCAGGTATCTCCTGCTCGATGAGCCGTTTGTCGGGATCGATCCTCTGGCCGTGGCGGATCTGCAGAGCGTGGTTGGCAGCCTGAAAGCGAAAGGGATCGGCGTGCTGATTACCGATCATAACGTGCGTGAGACCCTGCAGATCGTCGACCGCGCGTATATTGTTTATGAAGGCCAGGTGCGCGTCGAAGGAACGGCGCAGGAGATCCTGGATCATCCGGACGCCCGGCGGTTTTATCTGGGCGAAAAGTTTAACATGTAGGGGAAGAAGGAGATATACATGCAAGTCAACATTACGGCGAGGCATCTCAAGCTGACGGTGGCGATCAGCGATTATGTCCAGAAAAAATTGGCAAAGGCCAAGCGGTTTCTCGATCATCTGATCTGGGCGCAGGTTGTCCTGGACGTTTCCAAAGACCGCCATTCCGCTGAGGTGATCATCCACGCCGCCGGCCACACGTTCGCGGCCAAGGAGGAATCGCTGGATTTGTACGCGGCCATCGATCTGGCGAGCGATAATATCGACGAGCAGCTGCGCCGCTACAAAGAGCGGCACAAGACGCGGCGCCCGGAAGCCCGCCGGCACGGGAGCCGTGCGAAAGCCTGGTCGGAGGATTTTTCGGTGACCATGGCCGACCCTGTGGACCCCCGGGTGAGCAGCATGCGGGTTCTGCGCCTCCTGCCTTTGTCCGTCAATGAAGCGATTTCCGCGATGGAGCATTCGGAAAGCGCCCACTGGATTTTTTTAAACAACGAGAATCATCGAGTCACCGTTGTCTATCGGAAGCCTGATAAGACATTCGGGGTCGTCGAATCGATTTCATAGGAGGAGAACATATGCTAGCCAATCAGGAAGAGAAGTGGGAAAAGATGCGGATCCTGGATTTTCTGAACCCCAATGCGATCGTGACTGAATTGACGGCCACGACCAAGAAAGGGGTCCTGGAAGAGCTGGTCGGCGTCCTCGCCAAAGAGGGGAAGGTCAAAGAGGCCAAAGCGACCGTCGATGTGCTCATGGAACGCGAAAAATTGGGATCCACCGGCATCGGCCAGGGCATCGCGATCCCGCATGCGAAAACCGATCAGGCAGGCGAAGTGATCGCGGCCTTCGGGCTGTCAAGGCGCGGGGTACAGTTCGACGCGCTGGACGGAGATCCCGTGAACATCTTCTTCCTCCTGGTGGCACCGCCGGACGCCGCCGCTTTGCATTTGAAGGCGCTGGCGCGTATTTCCCGTCTCTTGAAGGATAAGTTTTTCCGTCAATCGCTGCGGGAGACGAAAACGCCGGCCGAAATCCTGAAGCTGATCAAAGATGAGGACCAGTTCTAAATGACGACGTTCCTGGTCGCGGATCTTCTGCGGGAAAAGGAAGGCGATCTCCAGCTGACGCTCCTCGGCGGTTCGAAGGGGCTGCGCCGGGAGATCACGGTCTCGGAAATTAACCGCCCGGGACTGGCGCTCTCCGGCTACACGGACTATTTTCCTGCCGAGCGCGTGCAGATTATCGGCCTGGGTGAGCATACGTATTTGTCGACGTTTACGTCCGCGCAGCGCAAGGAAGCGCTCACGAAAGTCTTTTCGTACAACAAGAAGCTCCCCTGCATTGTTTTGACGCGTGGTATCAAGCCGCACCGGGAAGTGACCCGGGTGGCGGACGCTCTCAAGGTCCCGCTCATGCGGTCGGGCCTGGTGACCGCGCACCTGATCGGAGAGCTCACGGTCTATCTGGAAGAAAAACTGGCACCGACCACCACGATCCACGGGGTGCTGATGAATGTGTATGGTTTGGGGATTCTACTGGTGGGGGATTCAGGAATCGGAAAATCAGAATGTGCACTCGAACTCCTGAAGCGCGGCCACATGCTGGTCGCCGATGATGTCGTGGAAGTCAAACAGCGGCTGGGGGGGGTTCTCTACGGCACGGGCGCCGAGCTGATCCGTCACCACATGGAATTGCGCGGCGTCGGCATCATCGACGTTCAAAAGATCTTCGGGGTCGGCAGCGTCCTGGATCGGACCCGGATCGAGCTGGTCATCCGGCTGGAGGAATGGAAACAAACGGTGGAATATGACCGTGTCGGTCTTTCGGAACAGACCACCTCGATCCTCGGTGTCCGGGTGCCTGAGATCGTCATGCCGGTCCGCCCCGACCGTAACCTTGCGGTTCTGGTGGAAGTGGCGACTCTCAATGAGCGTCTCAAATTCCGGGGCGAATTTACCGCCAAGGAATTCAATAAGAAGCTGATTTCTCTCATGGCCAAGCGGTCGTCGGCCTCCAGGGCGAAAAAGAAATGAAAAAAGACAAGGTTTTATTCTGGATCGTCACGGGCATGTCCGGGGCCGGAAAGTCCCAGACGATCAACTGCTTCGAAGATTTCGGGTTTTACTGCGTGGACAATATCCCGATGGCGCTTCTGCCGAAGATGGCGGAGCTCTGTTCGCAGTCGGGCCGGCCGCTGCAGCGGATCGCGCTCGGGATCGATATCCGTGAAGGCGGCTTCCTGCGCGACTTCCTCGGCACCGTCGAACTTTTGAAGAAGCAGGGAGTGGACTGCAAAATCGTTTTCCTGGATGCCGATGACCGCAGCCTTCTGCGGCGTTTCTCCGAGACCCGGCGCCGGCATCCCCTGGGGACGAGCGTCCAGGAAGGGGTCAAGGAGGAGCGCCGGAGCCTGCTCAAGATCAAAGAGCTCGCGGATAAGATTATCGACACCTCCAACCTGAACCTTTCGGAGCTCAAACAACGTATCCTGGAACTCCTCGACAGCCGCAACGAGCATCATGACATGCAGCTGAGCGTTATTTCCTTCGGATATAAATATGGACTGCCGGTGGATGCGGACCTGGTCTGGGATGTGCGGTTCATGCCGAATCCCAATTACAAGCAGAGCATGCGGGATAAGACCGGCCGGGATGCGGCTGTGCGCCGGTATGTCCTGGAGACCCCGCAGGCCAAGCGTTTTGGAAAAAAATTCTTCAGCCTCATGACGGAATCGTTGCCGCACTACATCCAGGAAGGGAAAAGTTACCTCACGATCGCGATCGGCTGCACCGGCGGCCGGCACCGGTCCGTGGTCATGGCGGAAGCCCTGGCCGAGCATCTCTCCAAGCGCGCCTACAGGACCCGCGTGCACCACCGGGATATCGACCGATGATTTCGGTGATTGTCATCACGCATGGCCAGTTCGGCCAGGAACTCCTGCGCACGGCGCAGGATATTGCCGGCCGACAGGACAGCGTGGCCGCACTCGCGGTGACTCCCGAAATGGGCCTCGATCAGGTGTCGCAGGCGCTCGCCGAAATGCTGGCGCGTTTTTCGTCCTCAGAGGGGACCCTGATCCTGGTCGACATGCTGGGGGGCACTCCCTGCAATACCGCTCTTCTGAAAACCAAAGGGTTGGCCTCGGAAGTGGTCACCGGTGTGAATCTCTATATGATTCTCTCGAGTTTTAACCATCGCGGCGAGATGGACCTGGCGTCTCTGGCCGCCAAGGTTTCCGAAGACGGCAAACGCGCCATCGTCCTGGCCAAAGACCTGCTCAAAAAAAGGATGGCCTGATGGCGGTTGAACTTGTACGCATCGATGACCGCCTCGTCCACGGACAGGTCGTTGAAGGATGGGTGAAGGCCCTTCGGATCAACCATTTAATCGTCGCCTCAGACGCGGTCGAAGCCGATGAGACGCAGAAAGCGCTTTACCTCCTGGCGGTGCCGAACGGGGTGCGTCTGACCACCACGACCCTTTCCGGCGCCGCGCAGACGTGGAAAACGAACCGCTGGAAGGAAGATCGAGCGCTGATTCTGGTGTCGACGCCTCAGGATGTCGTGAGGCTCTTCGAGGCTGGCGCGCCGCTTAAGTCCATCAATCTGGGCGGGCTTCATTACCGGACCGGCCGTGTTCAGGTGCTCAAGGGAATCAGTCTTGACGATCAGGATGTCCGGGCTTTGAAGACGCTCGCGGCTTCGGGGGTTCTTCTGGAAGCACGCCCCCTTCCGTTGGATGAACCGGTGGATATTGCCCTCTACTTGCAGCGCTGGCAGGATGAGCGCGAGTCTCTGGGGGAACAACCGCGATGACCCATTCGACTATCTCCGTTCCGTCGCCTACGCTCAGGGTCATGGTGAGCGGAGTCGAACCATGAACAAAGTCCACTTTATCCTCGGCGTGCATAATCATCAGCCGATCGGAAATTTTGATTTTGTTTTTGAGAAAGCCTACGCCAACGCCTATCTGCCGTTTCTGGAAGCGATGGAGCGCCACCCGGCGGTCCATTGGAACATGCACGCGACCGGGATCCTGTGGGACTGGCTGGAACGCCACCACGCGGATTACATCGACCGGGTCTGCGAACAGGTTAAGCAGGGACGCCTCGAGATTCTGACCGGCGGCTATTACGAGCCGATTCTTCCCGCTCTCCCGGACGCGGACAAGGCCGGCCAGATTCAAAAGCTCAGCCGCTACATCCGCCAGCGGTTTAAGACCAAGCCCCGCGGCATGTGGCTGGCCGAGCGCGTCTGGGAGCCGCATCTCTCCAAGGTGCTCGCGGATAACGGCGTGGAGTATACCCTGGTCGATGATACGCATTTCCTGTCGACCGGGATGAGCATGGATCAGATGTGCGGGGCCTATTTGAGCGAGGAGCAAGGTTCCACAGCCGTCGTGCTTCCGATCCGGCAGGACCTGCGCTACTCGATCCCTTTCAAGGATCCAGGCGAAACGGTCAGCATTCTCCGGAAATACACCTCTCCCTCCGGGCACAAGGCGCTCGTCATGTTTGACGACGGAGAAAAGTTCGGCCTGTGGCCGGATACGCATCATCATGTCTATGCGGCCGGATGGCTTGAGAATTTTCTCACGGTTCTGGAAAGCAATAAGGACTGGATTGTGACGTCCCGGATTTCCGACTATCTCGGCACGCATGTGCCGCACGGCCGCGTCTACCTGCCTGCGGCGTCCTATTCCGAGATGGGCGAATGGACGCTGCCGGCCCCTGCCCAGGAGGTTCTCTCGGACCTTGAAAAGCGGTTGCCGGCGGAGGAAAAAGACGCGGCCAAACGATTTTTGCGCGGCGGCTATTGGCGCAATTTCCTGACCAAATACGAGGAGTCGAACAACGTCCATAAAAAAATGCTGCGCGTCTCCACTAAAGTTCATAAAGCCATTGAGGCCCTGGGTGCCTCAGGTCAAAAACCGAACGGGAAAGCCCAGAAGCTTCTGGACGGCCTCTGGGCGGGACAATGCAACTGCGCCTACTGGCACGGTGTTTTCGGGGGGCTCTACCTGCCGCACCTCCGTCAGGCGCTTTACCGGGAGCTTCTCGCCGCGGAGATGCAGGCGGATAAAATCCTCTGCGACGACAAGATCCAGGTCATTCATGAAGATTTTGATAAGGACGGAAGAACCGAGATTCTGGTGGAAGCTCCCGAACAGAATCTCTATATCGCCCCGCATAACGGCGGGTCCATTTTTGAGTGGGATTTGCGCAAGGAAGGCGTTAATCTGCAGAACACGCTGACGCGGCGGCCCGAGGGCTATCACAAGCAGCTGCTCGATTTTGTGTCACACCACGGTGGAACCGATTCGGGCCGGGTGAAGACCATTCATGACCGCGTGCGCGTGAAGGAGCCGGGCCTCGAAAAACGCCTCTTTACGGATTGGTACCGGCGGACGAGCCTCCTGGACCATTTTCTGCACCCGGATACGAAGATGGATGATTTCTACCGCTGCCAATACGGCGAACAGGGAGATTTTGTTAAAACCGGATACCAGGCCGACGTCGTGGATGACACCTACCCGCAGATCCGTCTGTCGCGCCTGGGGTCTGTCTGGAGCGGCGAGCAGAAGAACGTTATCTCTGTCGAGAAAACACTTTCGTTCACCGACCGGATGGGCTGGCAGGTCGTCTATCGGATCCAGAATGTGCATGGCGCGGCCTGCCAGATGTGGTTCGGATGCGAAATGAACCTCGCTTTTTCCAGTCAGGATAATCAGGATCCGATGGAGCATTTCCAGCAGATGCAGTATGTCCGCCGCGATCACGGCCATGGTTTGAATATCAAAATCCAGTTCGACCTGCCGACGGATCTGTGGGAATTTCCTCTCGAGACCGTGTCCTTATCGGAAGAAGGGTTCGAGCGGACCTACCAGGGGACCGTTCTTCTCGCGCATTCGCGGATTACGCTTCAGCCCGGGCAGGTCTGGGTCCGCTCCTGGCGTGTCGGGGTGCAGCCCGAATGACCCGTTCGACTCGCCTATCGAGCTCGCTCAGGGGCATGGTGAGCGGAGTCGAACCATGATGTCTCACCGGGTGATCACGGCGGCCATGTGGGCGGGGTTGATCGCTCTGGACTTCACCGCCTGCGGTCCTTTCATGATTTCCCAGCCGCTGGTTTGCGGGCCTCTTTTCGGATGGTTGATGGGACACGTGGCCGTCGGGGTCATCCTCGGCGGAATTATCCAGCTTCTGTGGATGGACTTAAGCCCGATCGGCGTGGGGATTCCTTATGACGCGACGTCTACGACACTCCTCTCGGTGTATTGGGCGACTCTCCCCGCCCACGGCGCGCTGTCCCAGGTGGTTCTGGCTCTCCTCATGGCGGTCCCCTTCGGATTTCTATTCCGGTGGCTCGATCAGATTGCACGGCGCATCAACACCGTGCTCGTGCATCAAGTAGACCGGTTCCCGGACGAACGCCTCGCGTTGGGGCTCTGGTTTGGAATTGTCGGCGGCATCGGCTGGTCCTGGGTTCGGTATACCTTCGCGTACGCGGTGCTCTTCGGCCTGGGTCAGATGGCATGGGAACGTCTGGCCTATTCGCCGCGATTGACGCCGATGGATCAGGGCCTGACCATGGCGCTCCTGCTGCTCCCTGTCGCCGGCATGGGAGTCACGCTTGAGCTCTTTTTATCCGATGAGCCGGAGGGTCGCTGGGCGCCCTGGCGTGCCAGCAAACAGGGAAAAAAGGAGGAGCCGCCCTTATGACGTTTTTGGCGCAGCTGGAAACGTTTGTGCGCTCCTTTTTTCTTCAGGCGCTCTGGAACTATGAACGCATGCAGAACGTGGGGTTTGCTTTCAGCATCGAGCCGCTCCTGAAGAGAGCCTGCCGGACGCGGGAAACATTTTCGCGCGCGCTGCGACGGAACTTCGAATATTTTAATGTGCATCCTTATTTTGCTCCTATCATCATGGGGGTCATCTTTAACAAGGAACGTGAATTGGTTGACTCCAAGCGTTCGGAGGATCCCACGATCACGGTGCTGAAGAACTCGATGGGAGCCGCCTTCGGAGCCGTCGGTGATCATGTCATCTGGGGGACCTGGCGTCCGTTTTGCGCGATCATGGCGTTAAGCGTCGGGCTGCTCGTGGGTTATCCCACCGTCAACGGCGCCCTGCAGTCTTCCCTATTCCATGTTCCGGGAGCGATTCTCTGCGCCAAATGGTGGATCGTGGGTTTTTTATCGATGTTTAACTCGATTCATATCTGGCTCCGCTGGCGCGGCCTTCAAAAAGCCGTTTCAGACGGGCCTCTGGTTGTGCGGTGGGTGGAGTCTCTCCATCTTCAGAAATGGGCCGCGCAGATCCGCCGTGTGGGGCTCCTCTTTCTGTTTTTTATGGTCGTCATATACTTTTCGCATTGGACCGCTTCGGAATTGCTGATCTGGATGGTCTCCGTTTTCCTCGCCAGCGCCATCCTCCGGAGGTGGGGCGTGTCCACGTTTGTGATCTTTTATCTCGTCTGCGGGGTATCCGTGGCGATGACGAAGCTGGGGATACATTGGCCATGACCGAGAGAGCCTTTACGGTTAAAAATCGGCTCGGCCTGCATGCGCGTCCGGCGGCGCTTTTCGTGCAGACGACCAATAAATTCAAGTCCAGCGTTAAAGTGCGTAAGGGAGACCAGGAAGTGGACGGGAAATCCATTATGGGACTTATGATGCTGGCGGCCGAGGAAGGGTCCATTCTGACCATCCGCGCCGATGGCCTGGACGAAAATGATGTGCTGGCCGGCCTTCATCAGCTTTTCGAAGATCGTTTCGGGGAGAAAGACTGATGACGGACCTTCGCGGCTCGCGGCCCCCCATTGTCCTTCGCGGGATCCCCGCTTCTCCTGGGATCGGCATTGGCAAAGCGTTCGTTTTCAAGGAAGAGGCGCTTTCCTACGTGTTTCGGGCTCTCTCCAAAGACGAGGTCAAAAAAGAAATCCAGCGTTTTCGCCAGGCCGTCGCCAGGACGCGAGAGGAGATCGATCAAACGCGGGAGAAGGTGCTTAAGGTCCTCGGAAAATCGCACGCCTCTTTGACCGACGCCCATCTTCTCATCCTGGAAGATGCGCTGTTTTCGAAGGATATTGAGAAAAAGATTGCGCAGGGACTGATGAATGCGGAGGCGGCGCTGGTCGCGGTCCTCGATCAGATCGGACAGACTTTCGATAAACTGGGAGACGAATATTTCCGCCAGCGCAAAGACGACGTGATGGATGTGGGTAAACGCGTGATGCGCCATCTGCTGGGCCATGAGGGCGGTCAGCTCACGCAGCTGGCAGATCGTTCCGTTGTCGTCTCAAACGATCTCGGGCCTTCCGACACTCTGTCCTTGCGCGATGATCTGGTGGAGGGCTTCGCCACCAACATCGGCGGCAGGACCTCTCATACCGCCATACTCGCCCAGGGCCTCGAAATTCCGGCCGTGGTCGGCTTGAAGGAAGTGACCAACCATGTGCAGCCGGGGGACCTGATTATCGTCGACGGAAACGAGGGGATTGTGATCATTAACCCCGTGATGGCCACCTTGGAAAATTACCGTAAGGTCCGCGAAATCCAGCTCGCGGAGATGCGGGACCTGGACAAGTACAAAGACCTCCCGGCCCAGACCGTAGACGGGAAACAGGTCGAATTGGCGGCGAACATCGAGTCCCACGAGGAAATCCGTACCGCCTTAAGCCACGGAGCCGAGGGGATCGGACTTTACCGGACGGAGTTCATGTACCTGAACCGCAAGGAACTCCCGACCGAAGAAGAGCAGTACCAGAATTACACGGCGGTGGCACGCCAGATCCTGCCTTACTCGGTTATTATCCGCACGATGGATCTGGGGGGGGACAAGCTGAGTCCTCTGGGGGTGACCGGTCTCAAACAGGAACAGAACCCCTTTTTAGGTCTTCGCGGCATCCGCTTGAGCCTCCGGTTTCCGGACATCTTCAAAACGCAGCTGAGGGCGATCCTGCGTGCTTCCGTCGAAGGAAAGCTGAGAGTCATGTACCCCATGATCACCAGCCTTGATGAAGTTCGGCAGGCCAATAAGCTTCTGACGGAGGTGAAGGAGGAACTCAAGGCCAGGAATATCCCCTTCGATGACAAGATGGAGACCGGGATCATGATCGAGACGCCGTCCGCGGCGGTCATCTCGGACTGGCTGGCCCGCGAGGTGGACTTTCTCTCGATCGGCACCAACGATCTGATTCAGTACACCCTGGCCGTGGATCGAGTCAATGAGAACGTCGCGCACCTGTACAACCCGCTGCACATGGGTGTTCTTCGGCTGATCCGCATGGTCATCGATTCTGGTCATAAGGCCGGGAAATGGGTCGGGATGTGCGGCGAGATGGCTGGGAACCCGTCTTTTACCCGCATCCTCCTCGGCATGGGGCTCGATGAGTTTTCAGTTCCCGCGGCCGCGGTGCCGCGGATCAAGCGTCTCATTCGCGAGATGTCTCTTGAGGAAGCGAAAAAAGTGGTCGATCGCATCTTCAGCCAGACGACCGATACCGGTGACCCCAGCGTCTTTTTTCGCATCTCCTAGATAAAGGCATCCTGAACTTCATGAATATCCGCAATTTCTGCATCATCGCCCATATCGATCACGGGAAATCCACCCTGGCCGACAGGCTCCTCGAAACCACCGGGACCATCTCCAAGCGCGAGATGCGCGAGCAGGTCATGGACGGAATGGAGCTGGAGCGCGAGCGCGGCATCACCATCAAGGCCAAAGCCGTCCGGATGCTTTATACCCCTGCCGGAGCCGAAGCCCCCTATATCCTGAATCTCATCGACACTCCCGGCCATGTCGATTTCACATACGAGGTGTCCCGTGCGCTGGCGGCCTGCGAGGGGGCTTTGCTCCTGATCGATGCGACGCAGGGCGTCGAGGCCCAGACTCTCGCGAACGCGACCCTGGCGCGTGATGCGGGGCTGACCATCATACCGGTCATCAATAAGGTGGATCTCCCCGCCTCGGATCCCGAAAGCTGTCAACGTCAGATTCGAGAGGTGCTCGGGATTCAGCGGCAGGCGCTCCTCGCCAGCGCGAAAGTCGGCCAAGGGATCCAGGAAATTCTTGGAGCGGTCATCCGTGATATTCCGGCTCCCGCGATGGACACGGCGGCGCCGTTGAAGGTCCTGGTGTTCGATTCTGTTTTTGATACCTTCCGCGGCGTCGTGGTGTATGTCCGCGTGCTCGAAGGAAAAGTCAGGACCGGGATGGGGTTGCGTTTCATGCAGACCGGACGGGAGGTCGTGGCCGAGGAAGTCGGCATCCTTCAGATGAAGTATGTGAAAACGGACACGCTTTCCGCCGGGGAAGTCGGATACATCGTCCTGGGGTTGAAGGAACTCCAGGATGTACGCATGGGCGATACCCTGACGGCGACGGACCGTCCGGCCTCTTCCCCGCATCCGGGGTACAAAGAGCTCAAGCCTTTTGTCTTTGCCGGGATTTACCCGGTGAACCCGAGCGACTACGATAATTTGAAAAAGGCGCTCGATAAGCTTCACCTGACCGATTCGGCCTTCTCCTACCAGGCGGAAACCTCCACGGCGCTCGGGTTCGGGTTTCGAGCCGGGTTTCTAGGGCTTCTGCATCTGGATATCGTCAAGACGCGCATCGAAAGGGAATTCCAGATTCCGCTCATCGCCACGGCGCCGAATGTGGAATATGAAATCGTGCCGCTGCACGGCGAGCGCATCCTGCTGGACAACCCCGCCAGGTTCCCTGATCCCGGGGAGGTGAAGGAAATCCTGGAACCCTATGTGACGGCCACCATCGTGACCCCGGCCGATTATGTGGGGCCGCTCATGCAGTTGTGCCAGGACCGGCGCGGGATATTCCATGACATGAAATATCTTTCCACGACGCGAGTGGCCCTGCACTATGAACTTCCACTCGCAGAAATTGTCAGTGATTTTTACAATGAGCTGAAGTCCCTTTCCAAGGGCTATGCGTCCTTTGATTACGAGCATTCCGGTTATTCGGCGGCAGATCTGGTTAAAATGGAGCTCATGGTCCACAGCGAGGTGGTGGACGCTTTCTCCTTTATCGTCCATCGGGATAAAGCCTATGGACAGGGGCGGGCGTTGTGCGAGTCTTTAAAGGAGCTGATCCCGCGACAGATGTTCGAGATCCCGATTCAAGCGAAGATTGGGAGCCGGATTGTGGCCAGGGAAACGATTCCGGCCTTGCGCAAGGACGTGCTCGCGAAATGTTATGGCGGAGACATCAGCCGCAAGCGAAAACTTCTGGAAAAACAAAAAGAGGGAAAGAAGAAAATGAAGACGATCGGCCAGGTGGAAATCCCTCAGGAAGCCTTCATGGCGATATTGAAGAAATAACTAATCGACGTCATCCCCTGCGGCTACTGGCAGGGGATCCATGGGTTCCCCGCCAGAGACTGCGGGGAATGACGTCTGGGAGAAGGAGAATTCATTTGGAAGCGACATTGTTCTGGATCGGATGCGGGTTAGGCGTCTACGGGGTCATCCTGCGCCAGGTATTTCAGCGGAACGAGTGGATGCGGAAGCGCGCTTTACCTGTGGCCCTTCATCTCCTGTTTATGGGGGCGGTCGGGGCGCTGGTGGGGTTTGTTTTCAGCGCTTCGACGGACCTGCATGGGCCGACGCCTCAATGGCCCATGGCTGGAGGTTTCTTCGGACTCATGATCGGAGCCGGCCAGCTGTTTTGGGCGAAATCGAAGGCGGATGGCAGTGTCACGCTTCTGGCGGGGGATCTGGAATGGGTGGAAACTTCATTTTCAGCGATTATCCTCGCTTCCGTGATCATGTATGCCCTGCTGCAGGCCTTCAAGATCCCTTCAGCGTCCATGGAGGATACGCTCCTCATCGGCGATCATCTCTTCGTCAATAAATTCATTTACGGGATCCGCATCCCCTTCACGGATAAACGTGTGTTCAAGGTCCGGGATGTCAAGCGGGGCGATGTCGTCGTGTTTGAGGCTCCTCCGGAGGCGATCCTCTCGCGTGATGAGCGCGAGCGCGGCGTTAAAAAAGATTTCATCAAGCGAGCCGTTGGGCTGGCCGGCGATGTCGTCGAAATCAAGAATAAGCAGCTTTATGTGAATGGGATCGCTCAGCTGGATCCGCATCCGGTTTACAAGGATCGCTACATGTATCCGGCCGCCCATCTGGAGCTGAGGGCCTCTGAATATCAGGCGTATTGGGAAACCGGACACTTTGCAGAGCTCCGGCGGGAGCAGATCGGCGATAACTTCGGACCGATCCAAGTGCCCGCCGGGAGCTATTTTGTCATGGGGGACAATCGGGATGGGTCGTTTGACTCGCGGTTCTGGGGGCCGATGCCCAACCGCCTGCTCAAGGGAAAGGCCTGGATCGTCTACTGGCCGTTGAACCGGATTAAGGTGATCAAATGATTAATTACAAGTACTGGCTCGTCGCCTGTGTCGCGTTTGTCATTCTGGAGATTCTTCCGCCTCCGACTCACTTCTTCTTCGTCTGCATGGCTTTCGGGGCTCTGGGCTCCGCCATCGCGGCGGTCTTCTCAACGTCGGCCTGGCTTCCGTGGGTTGTCTTCGCGGTGGTCTCTGTGGCGCTGACGCCCTTGATGATTCCGCTGGCCAAGTTTCTCTTTACTCCGAAGCCTCATGCTTCCAATGTGGATGCGCTCCTCGGGCAGAAAGCATTGGTGATTGAACCTGTCGATCCCAAGCAGGCGGGGACCGTCAAAGTGGGTGGGGAAAAATGGCGGGCGGTATCAAACGATGAGCGGTTTGAAAAAGATACCTGGGTTCTCGTGGATCGAGTCGAAGGCGCGTCAGTGATTATAAGGAGGATGTCATGAATTTCCCGTTTGGTCTCGCTGGTTTACTGGGCATCGCGGCGATTATCTATGTTTTCCGTGCGATCCGTATCGTTCGGCAGTATGAAAAAGGGCTCGTCCAGACTTTTGGACAGTACAGCCGGACGGTCGATGCCGGGCTTGTTCTGTTGTTTCCGCCCTTCCAGGATGTCCGGCTGGTCGACATGCGTGAGCAAGTGATGGATGTTCCTCCCCAAGACGTGATCACCAAGGACAACGCGTCGGTCACGGTGGATGCCGTCATCTATTTCCAGGTGACGGATCCCGCCAAAGTGGTCTACAACGTCGCCAACTTCGCTTTGGCCGCGATTAAACTGGCCCAGACCAATCTCCGGAACATCATCGGCGAGCTGGAGCTGGATCAGACGCTGACGAGCCGTGAACGCATCAACACGACGCTCCGCCAGGTGCTGGATGAAGCCACCGATAAATGGGGCGTCAAAGTGGTCCGCGTGGAAATTCAGAAGATTGAACCGCCGCAGGACATCACCAATTCGATGTCCAAGCAGATGAAGGCGGAACGTGAAAAGCGCGCGAACATTCTCGAAGCCGAGGGCTTCAAGCAGGCCGCCATTCTCAAGGCTGAAGGAAGCAAAGAGGCCGTGGTCCTGGCCGCCGACGGAGAAAAGCAATCCATGATCCTTCGGGCCGAGGGGCAGGCCGAGGCGATGAAGCGCGTGGCCGACGCCGAGAAGTATAAGACGGAAGTCGTGTATCAGGCCATTCATAACGGGAATCCCACAAAAGACCTGATCGCCATCAAATATCTGGAGACCCTCCAGAGGATGTCGGAAGGGCCGGCCACAAAAATCCTCCTCCCTTTGGAAATATCCGGCCTGGCAGGAGCGGTCACAGCGGCCGCCGAGCTAATGAAATCGCCTGCGAATGATGGGAAAAAATCCTAGACCGGTCGGGCTTTATCTTCATGTTCCGTTTTGTCACGCCCGGTGCGGGTATTGTGACTTTGTCACCTTTGCGGGCCAGGAAGACAAGATAGATGAATACGTCCGCGATTTCTGTCGAGAAATTAAAATGTACGGTTCTTGCAATGCCGTCACCCCGACGAAAGTCGGGGCCCAGTCGCCGAATGTTCTGAGTCCCGGCTTGCGCCGGGATGACGTCAACGACGGTACCGCCAAGGCCGAGACTTCGATATCCACCGTCTTTTTCGGCGGAGGGACGCCTTCCCTTCTAGGACCGCGCCATGTTTCTCAGATTCTTAATGCGGTTCGGTCACATTTCGACCTCTCTCCAGACGCGGAGGTCACGCTTGAAGCCAATCCGGAAAGCATCACGCTGGAAAAAGCGCGCGCCTGGAAGAACGCTGGCATCACCCGCTTGAGCGTCGGACTGCAGGTATTCGACAATGCGCTCCTTAAAAAGATTGACCGCCTCCATACGGTGGAAGAATTCATGGAGGCCTATCATTCCGTCCGGCAGGCTGGTTTCGATAATGTCAGCATCGATCTCATTTATGGGTTCGATGGCCAGACGCTGGATTCCTGGAAGGAAACGTTGAAGTCGACGGTCGCCTTAAATCCCGAACATCTGTCACTGTATGCCTTGAAAATTGAGGAGCATACGCCGTTCGCGTCCAGGGACTTGCGCATTAATGATGATTTAGAAGCGGAGATGTATGAATGGGCGCGCAGGTCTCTCGCGGCCGAAGGCTACCAGCACTATGAGATTTCCAATTTCGCCCGCCCCGGGAGGGCCTGCCGCCACAATCTGATTTACTGGCGCCAACAGGACTATCTCGGTGTAGGCGTGGGAGCCGTGGGCTGCGTGGAAGGTCTCCGTTGGGAAAACCATAAAAACCTGCACGATTACCATCGCGACATCGCGGCGGGTGCGTTGCCCAGGGTATTGACTGAGAATTTAGACCAGAACACCCGCCGGTTTGAGCGTCTCATGCTGGGATTGCGCCTTCGAGAAGGCCTTTTCTGGGATGACACCAATCCGGAATGGCTCAAGCAGCGCTCTGCGCTCACCGCCCGAGGCCTCCTCGAAGAAATTGACCCCGGTCGTTGGCGGATTCCAGATTCCGCCGTGTCTCTCACAAACCAGATCCTGCTGCCATTCCTATAACGATGAAAAGGGCCGCGGCGCTTTACCGTTTCGACGCCTACCATGTGCTTCCGGACAGCCCGCAGATGCAAAAGGATTTTCTCTATGTCGCGGCATCCTTGATGGCCAGGTCGAGCGAGCCGATCGCGAGGGAAGTGGTTCGCATCGCTCAAGTCAACGCGATCCTCCCGGTAGATGTGAAGGGGTTCCAGGAATACCCCGATGGCGGGCTGGGGGGACTTGTTCAATTGCCGGACGAACAAAGGCCTCGCGCTGTGATCATGGGGTCGCGCGATTTCATGAATCAATGCGGATTGGAAGTTCCGGCGATACTCGAAGTGACGGCGAGGAAATGGGAAAGCGAAAAGAATTCCACCATTCTTCTCGCCGGCTGGGATGCCTGGGTGCGTGGTGTTCTGAAGTTTGTAAGAAACGTTTAAAACTAGCACATCAAATCACACCTAGAACTAGGCTATTTCTGTTGCCGTATTGACACCGGTACTTCAAAGCTGATAAAGTATTAGCACTCGTACTTAAGGAGTGCTATCTTTGTGGATTCGACTCGCCGGTGGCTCGCTCACCACAAGTCGAATCCATGGTGAGTGAGCGAAGCGAATCGAACCATGAGAGTCCTCGATCCTAAAACAGCGGAAGATCGCAAGCGCCGGCTTCTTCAAGCGGTCATCTATCAATTCATGCGGACCGGCAAGCCCGTCGGTTCGCAGGTGATTGTCGATAAATATAACTTCGGCCTCTCCTCCGCGACGGTTCGCCATATGCTCCTGGACCTGGAAAAAGAAGGCTTTTTGATCCAGCCGCACACGAGCGCGGGCCGCGTCCCATCGGACAAAGGCTATCGCCTGTACGTGGACTCGCTTCTGGAAGTGCAGAGTCTCGCGGCGGCGGAAGAAGAGAAAATCCGCAGAGAATATTCGGCCCGCTCCAAGGAACTCGAAGACCTCATGGTCTCGACCTCCCGCATGCTCTCGACTCTTTCGAGCTATACGGGGATGGTGCTCACTCCGCGCCTGGACAAGAGTATTCTGCACAGGCTTCAGCTCATCCCGTTAAGCGCGAACCAGATTCTGGTGGTGGTCGTGTCTCAATCGGGTCTGATCCGTCACCGAGTGGTTCAGCTGAGCCGTCCTCTGGCGCCGGCGCGGCTGGCCGGCATATCGGACATGCTCAATGAACGACTGAAAGGGCTTCCTCTATCGGAAGTGCGCACGCAAATCCTCCATCATATTGAGGCCGTCCAGCAGGAGCAGGTCGAAGCTTTTGCCATGGCCCAGGAACTGGTCCGCGAGGCGTTCGATCTGAAGTCGACCGAAGGCGAATTGTATGTCGAAGGACGCGAGAATATCTTCTCGTTTTCCGAGATGGGCGATTTCGACGAAATGAGCGGACTGCTGAAAGTGGTGGAACAGAAGAATCTTCTGACGTCGGTTCTCGAAAAGGCGATGAAAAAGGAAGGCCTTTCGGTTAAAATCGGGGCGGAAAACTCGCAGCCGGAACTCCGGAACGTTTCCCTTGTTTCTAATACCTACAAGCTTGGGGATCACACGATCGGGGTCCTCGGCATCCTTGGACCCCGGCGGATGGAATACGGCCGAATGATCTCTCTTGTGGAAGGCGTGACTAAAATCGTCAATCAGATGCTCGCGAAGATGGTGACCTATGAGTGAGGATCAGGAACCTCTGGTGGACGTTTCCCCGGAGCTCGAGGAAAAACTGGCCGAACAGGCGATCGTGCAGCAGGCGCTGGAAGAAGCCAGGAAGAAGTCCGCCGATTATTACGATCAGCTCTTGAGGCTCAAGGCGGAGTTCGATAATTACCGCAAGCGGGTTGAGAAGGAAAAGGTGGAAGCACGCCAGTGGGGAAAACAGGACGTTCTTATGCCGCTCCTGTCGCTGGTAGATGTCTTCGAACAGGCTCTGGCGCAGGCGGAGAACGCGAAAGATGTGAAGCAGGTCGCGGTGGGTCTTGAATTCCTGCACAAGAACTTCTCCGGCTTCCTCAAAAGTGAGGGGCTGACGCCGATCGAGGTGGTCGGTAAAGCGTTTGATCCCCATGTCGCCGAAGCCGTCGAGCAGGTGGAAGTGGATGGCGAGCGGGTGGGTCAGGTGCTCGATGAAATCCAGCAGGGCTACAATTTTAACGGCCACGTCATCCGGCCCGCGCGGGTTCGCGTTGGCGTGGCAAAGCAACCGGCCCTATAAGAGAACGGGACGTCGAAAAGGAATAGCAAACGGGAGGACGTATCATGGCAAAAATCATAGGCATTGACTTAGGAACATCAAACTCGGCCGCGGCGGTGATGGAGGGCGGCAAGCCCAGCATTATTCCTTCGGCTGAAGGAACCACTTTGGGAGGTAAAGCCTTTCCCTCGTACGTGGCGATCACGAAGGACGGCCAGCTTCTGGTCGGAGAACCCGCCCGGCGGCAGGCGGTCTCAAATTCGGAAGGCACCCTGTACGCGTTCAAACGTAAAATGGGGACGCAGCATAAATATCAGGTCTCCGGGAAGGAATACACGCCCCAGCAGTTGTCCGCGTTCATCCTTCAGAAGATCAAGAAGGACGCCGAAGCCTATCTCGGCGAAAAAGTCGAGAAGGCCGTCATCACGGTTCCCGCCTACTTCGACGACAACCAGCGCCAGGCGACCAAGGATGCGGGAGCGATTGCGGGTCTTGAAGTGGTCCGGCTCGTCAATGAGCCCACGGCGGCCTGCCTGGCTTACGGTCTGGATAAGTCCGGCCAGAATCAGAAGATCATGGTCTTCGATCTGGGAGGCGGAACGCTGGATGTCACCCTCATGGACATGTCGAGCTCAGGCAGTGACGCCACCTTTGAAGTCGTCGCGACCTCGGGTGACACGCAGTTGGGCGGCACCGATATGGATAACGCGCTCATCGATCATGTGGCGGGGGAATTCCGCAAAGAGTCAGGGATCGACCTCACGAAAGACAAGCTGGCCATGACACGGCTTAAAGAGTCCGTGGAGAAGGCGAAGATCGAGCTCTCCACCGTCATGGAAACGGAAATCAATCTGCCCTTTATCACGGCGGACGCTTCCGGTCCCAAGCATCTCACCCAGAAACTCACCCGGGCGAAGCTGGAAGCCATCGTGTCCCCCATCATTGATCGATGCAAAGGGCCGGTGGATCATGCGCTCGCGGATTCCCGCAATAACCCGAAGCATTCGTGGGGATCGATCTCCGAAATTACGAAGATCATTCTCGTGGGCGGCCCGACGCGCATGCCGATCGTGCAGAAATTCATTGAAGACTGTGTCGGGAAAAAAGTGGAACACGGCATCGATCCGATGGAATGCGTGGCGCTGGGCGCCGCTGTCCAGGCCGCGGTCCTGACCGGGGAAGTCAAAGATGTTCTGCTGCTTGACGTGACACCGCTCACCCTGGGAATCGAAACGATGGGCGGGGTGCGCACACCGCTCATCGATCGCAACACCACGGTCCCGGTGAAGAAGTCTCAAATCTTCTCCACGGCGGCCGAAAATCAGGGGTCTGTGGAAATCCACGTGCTTCAGGGGGAACGGCCGTTGGCCAAAGATAACGTTTCCCTGGGTAAGTTCATCCTCGATGGGATTCCTCCGGCGCCCCGCGGCGTTCCTCAGATTGAAGTCGCCTTCGACCTGGATGCGAACGGAATTCTGCATGTGACGGCCAAAGATCTTGGCACCAGCAAGGAACAGTCGATCAAGATCTCGTCCCCGAGCAAGCTCTCGAAGGACGAAGTCGAAAAATTCGTCAAGCAGGCCGAGCAGTTTGCCGATGAAGACAAAAAGCGCCGGGACGAGATCGAAGCGAAAAACGAACTGGACAGCATGGTCTATGCCACGGAGAAGTCCTTGAAAGACCATGGCGATAAAGTGACGGGAGATGATCGGCTGGGAATCGACCGCGCTCTCTCCGAGGCGAAGGACGCGCTGAAGGGTAATAATGTAGACGCCATGAAGAAAGCGAAGGATGCTTTGTCCGGTGCTTCCCATAAGCTCGCGGAAGCGATCTACAAGGAAGCCGCCAGCAAGGGGAAAAACGGGGATGGCGGTCCCCAGACGGCTGGGGGGCCGCAGGCTCAGGCCGGAGCAGATGGAGGCGATTCAAAACCCGGATCCGAGGCTGTCGACGCCGAAGTCGTCGATGAGGGGAAGAAGTAATTGGCAGAGAATAAAGACTACTATGAGCTCTTAGGCGTCAAGAAGAACGCCGCCGCCGATGAGATCAAGGCGGCCTATCGCCGCCAGGCGGTCAAATTCCATCCGGATAAAAATCCGGGGGACAAGAGCGCTGAGTCGCAATTCAAGGCGATCAACGAGGCCTACGAAGTGCTTTCGGATGGCCAGAAGCGTGCGGCTTATGACCGTTTCGGCCATGCCGGAGTCAGCGGTTCCGCGGGCGCAGGCGGTGGGGGGTTCGGCGGCGCAGGCGGATTTTCAAGCGACTTTGGAGATGTGGATCTTGGCGACATTCTGGGGAACATCTTCGGCGGCGCCGAGGCCTTTGGCGGCGGTGGTCGGCGGCGTGGCGGCCCAACGCGTGGCGAAGACGTCGCCGTTGAAGCGGAGGTTTCCCTTCGCGAGGCCTATGAAGGAGCCAAAAAGCCGATCCGTATAGTGCGGGCGGAACGTTGTGAAACGTGCAGTGGTTCGGGGGCCAGGCCCGGGACAAACGCTGTCTCCTGTAAGACATGCGGCGGTGCCGGCCAGGTTCGCAGTCAGCGTGGATTTTTTGTCATGGCCCAGACCTGCCCCGCCTGCCGCGGCGAAGGAACGGTCATTCAATCTCCTTGTGCCGCCTGCCGGGGCGCAGGGGCCGTTGAAAAAGCGTCCACGATTACGATCAAGGTTCCGCCGGGTGTCCGCGAAGGCACTTCGCTGCGCATCTCCGGCGCCGGCCAGGCGGGATTCCGCGGCGGTCCGTCGGGCGATCTTTTTGTCGTCATCCATCCGGCCCGTGATCCGCGCTTTACGCGTGAAGGCGATGATCTCTATAGCGAAGAGCGGATCTCCATCCCCCAGGCGTCGATGGGCTGTGAAGTGTCCGTGGAGACGATGGATCAGCCGGTCACCATCAAAATTCCGCCGGGGACCCAAAGCGGTGCCCTCTTCCGTCTCAGGGATCACGGCATGCCGCGCCTGGAAGCTCGCGGGCATGGCGATCTGTTTGTCAAAGTGATCGTTGAGGTTCCGAAGGATCTGACCGCCAGGCAGCGCGAACTCCTTCGTGAATTTGCCAAAACCCTCGGCGAAAATCCCGGCCAGTACGACGAAAGCGTTCTCAAGAAAATCTTTGGAAGAGGCTGATGCCTCGTTTTTTGGTCCACCCTGAAGACGTCCACGGTCAAACCTTTGCCCTGACCGGATCGGAAGCGCGCCATGCGGCGCTGGTCCTGCGCAAAAAAAACGGCGATACCATCGACCTCTTTGATGGCAAAGATCTCTCCTATACAGGCCGGATACAGTCCGTGACGCCGGAGCGGGTCGAAGGTGTGATCCTCGAAAAGCAGAGCGAATCCCGGCCTTCTTCCTGTGAGCTTGTTCTCTATCAGGCGCTGATCAAAGGTCCCAAATGGGATTGGCTGATCGAAAAAGCCAGCGAGATCGGCGTCCGGAAGCTGGTTCCGCTCGTGACGGCCCGCACCATCGTCAGGCCTTCGCACGAAGCGTCCCTTGACCGCTGGAAACGGATTGCGCTGGCCGCTGCTAAGCAATGCGGACGGGCGGATGTGATGGAAATATCCGGTCCCAGGCCATTGTCCGAAGCGATGAGTGGTCTTCCACAAAATGGGTTGGCCTTAATGCCCTGGGAGAAAGAGGTGCAAAAAACAATACGGCAGGCGATCTTATCGTCGGACGACGTGACGGGGACTCCGAGCATCGCACTCTTCATTGGCCCCGAAGGCGGATGGGCCTCCGAGGAAGTCGACCTGGCGCGGCGTCGAGGAATTATTCCTGTCCGCCTGGGTCCGACGCTCCTGCGATCCGAAACCGCCGGCCTGGTGGCCGCGACTCTCGTTCTGGCCGAACGCGGGGTCTACTGACCTGTATGGAAAGAATAAGTGACATGAAGCGTACGGTGGCGTTTCATACCTTCGGCTGCAAAGTCAATCAGTATGAGACGGAAGAACTGCGCGAGCAGATGCGCCTGGGCGGCTATGAGATCGTTCCCATGGAAGCGGGGGCGGATGTCACCCTCATCAATTCCTGCAGTGTTACGGCCGACGCGGATAGTTCCTGCCGCCAGCTGGTCCGCAAAGTCCTCAGAGAAAAACCGCAAGGCCGGGTCGTGGTGACGGGCTGCTACGCGGAGCGGGCGCCCGAAGAACTGCGTGCCATGTCTTCGCGGGTTGAAGTCTTCGGCAACCATGAGAAGCCATTGATTGCCGTGGCGCTGGGGGTGCCGACCGCCTGCGTTCAGGAAGCGGCCCGGAGCGGCGTGACCGCCTTGGCCGACCGTACGCGCGCTTATATCAAAATCCAGGACGGGTGCGATGCCAAGTGCACCTACTGTATCATTCCCTCGGTGAGGCCGAACCTCATTTGTAGACCCCCGGAATTGATTTTGAAGGAAGCGCAAAATTTGATCACGCGGGGGTTTAAAGAGATTGTTTTGACGGGAGTCAGGTTGGGGCGATATAAATGGTGTTCGAAGACTGCTGTGCAAAATGTCGTCACCCCGACGGAAGTCGGGGCCCAGTCCCTGGATGTTCTGGGTCCCGGCTTTCGCCGGGATGACGTCAACGCCATCACCGACAACTACTTCATTGCTGATCTTCTCCGGACTCTTCTGAGCTTGCCCGGAGAATTCCGTATTCGCTTGTCTTCGATCGAAGTTACGGAAATCCCGGACGAAGTGATCGAACTGGCTGCCCGGCACCCGAAACTTTGCCCCTTTTTCCATATCCCGCTTCAGTCTGGGGATGACGACATGCTCAAGCGTATGGGGCGCTGGTATACCGCCGCCCAATACCGGGAAAGGGTCCGCCAGATCAAAGCGCATATTCCGGATGTCGCGCTCAGTGCGGATGTCATTGTCGGCTTTGCAGGAGAGAGGGAAAAAAACTTTCAGAATACGGTTAAACTGCTTGAAAATGAAGGATTTAGCCGTGTTCACGCATTCCGATATTCGATACGTCCAGGGACGCCTGCCGAGCGTCTGAAGGATCACGTAGATCCTCGGATCAAGGGTGAGCGCACGCGCGAGATGGTAAAGGTGGACGGGGCGCTCCGGCAGCGCTATGCAGAACGCTTTCTCGATAGGCCCGTTCGTGTCCTCATGGAATTTGACGGCTCGGGGTATACAGAACGCTATGTCCGCGTGCGGATGAACGGCGGAGCAGAGGAAGGGCAGTTTCAGACAGTCATTCCTGCACGGCTGTCTGCAGAGGCTATTCTGGAAGCCTGAAATAGGGATTGCAATAGCTGGTCCGGAGTAGTACAACTGAAAGTAAGTCCTCGAGGAGAGCATGGCTGATAACGGATCTGAAAATAAGACCAGTATCTGGCGGGAAGTCACCGAGCAGATCTCCGATCATGTCGATCTTGCGGCGCTTGAATTGCGCTATGAGACCCGCCAGGCGGGCAGTCGGCTGCTCGCCGCAGGCATTATCTTTGTCCTGGCCCTGACAGGTTTTATCGTTCTTCAGGTGGCCGTTATCGGATGGCTGATGCGGGCCGGACTGTCGCTCGGGATCGCCGCGCTCCTCTTGAGCCTTGTCTATTTTGCGCTGGCCGCGGGTGTGTATTGGAAGCTTGGTCGTCGAGACAAACGCGCCGGACCGCCTTTTCTGGCGACTCAGCGGGAACTTCACGAGACTATAAAATGGATACAGAAAATTTTCTCCTGAGACGCCGCGCCATCCTCGAGCGGCTGGACCAACGGCGCTCCAGAGATCCTTCCGGATATCCTTTCCGGATGGGTAGCGTTTTCGGCATGAAATTTCCGTTCTGGATGAAATGGGGGCTCAGCTTAGCCACCCGTGGAGGGGTTCTGAGCCGTTTGCTGGAAGTGGGCTTGACCCTGGCGGTTCCTCTTCTCCTGAAAAAGCAGCAGCCGTTCCTCAGCCGCCTTCTGGCCCGTTTTCAGTCTTCAGAAGCTTAAAAAACCTTTGTATTTCAATCTGAATTGTCTATAATATTCGCTCTCTTATGGGCGATTGTTTGTTCTGCAGTATTGTGGCCGGAAAGATTCCGGCAACGATTGTCCACGAGACCGATAAAACTCTCGCGTTCCGGGACATTAATCCAAGGGCCCCGGTGCACGTGCTGGTTATCCCAAAAGAGCATATTGACTCGCTGTTAGCCATCAAGCTTTCACACGCGGACACCATCGCGGACATCCACCAGGTCGTACAGGCCGTAGCCCGGCAGGAAAAGGTGGATGAAAAAGGCTTCCGGATGGTCGTCAATAACGGAAAAGATTCCGGTCAGGCTGTGGGGCACCTGCACTATCATGTTTTAGCGGGAAGGAAACTTGGCTGGCCCCCGGGTTAACGAAAGGAAGGTGTGAATTTGGTCGTTATTAAAGTCAGAGAAAACGAGTCTATTGAAGAGGCGCTTCGCCGGTTCAAGAAAGAGTGCGAGCGCAACGGCATCATGCAGGAAATCAAACGACGCGAGTATTACGAACCGCCCAGCGTCCGTCGCAAGAAAAAAGCGATGGAAGCCCGGCGCAAAATGCGTCGCCGCATGATGAAGGGATAAACCGGAGGTTTACGTGCCCACGCTGGAACAGATCTCCAAGGAACTTCTCGAAGCGATGAAAAGTAAAGATGCCATCCGCACCTCGACCTTGCGGATGTTGGTCTCTGCTTTGCGCAATAAAGAAATCGAGAAGAAAAAGACCCTCGCGGAGGGGGATGTCCTGGACGTGATCCAGTCGGAAGCCAAACGCCGACGGGAAGCTGTCGACGAGTACACGAAAGCCAGCCGTCCGGATCTGGCGTCGAAAGAGGAGTCCGAGTTTAATGTCTTGAAGGGGTATCTTCCGCAGCCGCTTTCGGAGTCGGAACTGAAAAGTCTTGTCCAGGCGGCCGTTCAAAGCACCGGAGCGAAAGCGCCCCAGGACATGGGACGAGTGATGTCGGTCATCATGCCGCAGATCAAGGGTCGTGCCGACGGAAAACAAGCGCAGCAGATCGTAAAGGATTTGCTTTCGTAGGGGCTGGCCTTGTGCCGGCCCGCGATCCGATGGACCAAACGATTAATTTCGGGCCGGCACAAGGCCGGCCCCTACAGGATTCCCCCAAATACAATAAATGATTCCAGAATCAACCATCGCCCGGATCCGGGAAAGTATTAATCTCGCGGAGCTGGTGCGCGAGCATGTCCCGACGTTGAAAAAACGCGGGCGTAATTATACGGCCTGCTGCCCGTTTCATCAGGAACGCACGCCGTCCTTCAGCGTCAATGCCGAGATGGGGATTTTCAAGTGTTTCGGTTGCGGTGCCGGAGGGGATGCATTTAAGTTTCTGATGCTGATCGAGGGGCTGACCTATCCGGAAGCGATCAAGAAAATCGCGGTTCGCGTCGGGGTCACGATCGAAGAAGAGAAAAATGAAGCGGTCACGGCTGAGGCGAAGGAGAGGCAGGTCCTGTACGGTCTCCTGGAGGACGCGGCGAGCTTCTATCATCGGACGCTCATGGAGTCCAAAGAAGCGGCGCAAGCCCGTGCGTACCTGGCCAAACGCGGCCTGAGCGAAGCCTCCCTCGTCAAATTTGCGATCGGTTTTTCGCCTGCCTCCGGTGTCGCTTTGCGGGATGCGGCCGCGAAAAAAGGATGGTCCGTCGAGCTTCTCGAAAAAGCGGGTCTGGTCCGCCGCAAAGATGGCGGGCGTGTCCATGACGCTTTCTGGAACCGGATCATGTTTCCCATCTGGGATGTCCAGGGGCGGATCGTGGCTTTCGGTGGCCGGGCGATGGGCGACGCCATGCCGAAATACATCAATTCTTCCGAAACGCCCGTCTACTCCAAGAGCCGGCACCTGTACGGACTTTTCCAGGGGCTGGCGACACTTCGCAAAGAACGCCATATCGTGATTCTGGAAGGTTACATGGACGTGGTCACCTGCCATCAGTTCGGGCTGGATCTGACCGCGGCCACGCTGGGTACGGCGCTCACGGATGACCATGTGCGGATCTTGCGCCGCTATGCCGATAAAGTGACGCTCCTCTTTGACCCGGACGCGGCGGGGGCGAATGCCAGCCTGCGCGGGGGGGAGCTCCTGATCGCGGATGGATTTTCAGTCGATGTGGTCACCTTGCCGGGCAACCTGGACGTCGACGAGTTGCTGGTTCAAAGCGGGCGCGCCGTGGTGGATAACTTTCTGCTGAACGCCGTGCCGTTCATGGATTATCTCATCGCACAGACCCAGAAGCGGCATCCCGGCATGGCGCCGGAAACGAAGTTGACGATCGCGCGCGAGGTGCTGCCCGTCATTCATAAAATCAAGGATCCGCTCCTTCAGGATGAATACCTCGGCCGTCTGGCCAATGCTCTCAGGGTTGAAAAGGCGATCCTGGGCCAGCAGATGAAGCGTCTCAGACTCACGTCCGAGGATCGCGCGAGTGCCGGTCAGGCTGTTTTACCAAAGAAGCCGACCCCAACAACCCTGTTGTCCATTGAAGAAGAGATCCTTCTGCTCCTCCTCAACCATCCGTCCGAAGAAGCGGAACGAGTGGCACAGACGGTGGCGTGGTTGGACAAGCGCTGTGCGGAAACCTGGAAGAAGATCCGAACTAAACTGGCCTCTGGAACGTTACATGTCTCAGAGGTCCTGCCGCTCCTGTCCGAGGAAACGCAGGAATGGCTTACCCCTCTGGCCATGCAGGAGCGCGCTTACGCGCATCCGTTGGCTCTTCTCGAAGACCTCGTGGGTGCCTGGCAGCGCCAGGCTCAGGCGCAGGAATGGCAGGGTCTCAAGGGGCAGATTGATTCCATGATCGAAGGCCGCATTCCGCTCGATCCGCAGAAGGTCAAGCAGTATAACGATTTGTCGAAACGTCTCAAGGGCTCCAAACCCGAGCTCAACAATTTGAGGGAGGCTCCATTCCATGGCTGAACAAGTCAACGCGGCAGAAGCAACCAAGATCAAAGATTCACCGCTCGATCCGATCAAAAAGCTCATCGATCAGGGCAAAGAAGCCGGGTTTCTCACGTATGAGGAAATCAACCGCCGGCTGCCCGAAGGGGTGATCGGGGGCGAAGAGCTGGACGATCTTTTTGGCACGCTCGAAGATCTGGGCATCGAAGTGGTGGACCGTGAAGAAGATCTGCTGAGGCCTTCCGAAAAAGCTCCGGAAGAGGAAGTGCCTCTCCCGGACATCGGTGTGGAGACCACCAACTCCATCCGGATGTACTTGACGGAGATGGGGAAAGTGCCGCTCCTCACCCGCGAGCAGGAACTGACGCTGACCCGCAATATCAAAGAAAACGAAAAGCTGCTCAAGCTGATCGTTCTTGAAAACCCGATTACGCTACGCGAGCTGCGCAACTGGGAGAGCCTGCTCGCCCAGCAGGAAATGACGCCCAAGGAGCTCATGCCGCGCGGCCGCAAGACCAACCAGGAACTGGCCCGCATGCGCCAGAAGATGAAAACCGTGGTGAAGTTCATTATCACGGCTGAGGAGCGAATGGTCCGTGCCGAAGAGAGGCTGACGAAGAAGAACATCAGCCCGCACGTGCGGGCGTCGCTCCAGGACAGGGTTCAGAAAGAGCGCACACAAATCATCAATAAAATTATCGGGTTGAACTTGAACCTCGAAAAAATCAAGCGCCTCACCAACAAGATCAAGAGCATCGCGCTCAAGCTCCGCGAAGCGGAAGCGGAAATCCTGCGCTATGAGCGGCGCTTCAAGATGTCCTACGCGGAGCTGCAGCAGATCTACAACCAGGTAAAAACCGGCAAGATCGCCCCGGCGGCGTTCAAGAAAGCGACGGGTTACGCGCCCCTCGCGCTTGAATCCACGATGGTGAATCTTGAAAACGTGTCGGTGCGTTTAAAGCGCATGGAAGAGGTCCTGCCTCTCCCCAAGGATACGCTCTTTCGCATTTACGATCAGGTGCGCTCGCTCGAGGAGACGATCCTCGTCGATAAACTCAAGCTCATTCGCGCCAACCTCCGGCTGGTTGTCTCCATCGCGAAAAAGCATCTGAATTCGTCTCTGGAGCTGGCCGACCTCATTCAAGAGGGCGGACTGGGATTGATCAAAGCGGTCGAAAAGTTCGAATACAAACGCGGCTTCAAGTTTTCAACGTATGCGACCTGGTGGATCCGCCAGGCCATCAATCGCGCGATCGCCGATCAGGCCAGGACGATCCGTATTCCGGTCCACATGAAGGAAATTATCTCGAAGCTGACCAAGGTGTCCCGCCGTTACCGCCAGGAACTCGGACGAGACCCCAGCGTGGAAGAATATTCCAAGCACCTGCGCCTCTCCATGGAAAAGGTCCGCGAGATCCTGAAAATCATGCAGGATCCCATTTCGCTCACGACGCCTGTGGGCGATGAGGATGACTCTTATCTGGAAGATTTTATTGAAGACCGTACGGGCCCGTCGCCGACGCGGTCCGCGCATGAGTTCCTGCGCCGCCGTGAGGTCGAGAAAATCCTCTCGACCTTAAGCGAACGGGAAGCCCAGATCATCCGATTGCGCTTCGGTATCGGGACCGGCTACCCGAGGACCCTGGAAGAGGTCGGCCGGATCTTTAATGTCACCCGCGAGCGCGTCCGTCAAATTGAAGCCAAGGCCATCCGGAAACTGCGCCATCCCTCGCGCAGCCGGCCGCTGCGTGAGTACCTCGAATAAAAAACTGGCGGCCCGTCTTCGCCAGGTCGAGAGCCGGAACGTAACCTACGTCTCTTCCGATTTCCCTGTCTTTTGGGAGTCGGCGGAGGCATCGACGGTCCGGGACGTCGAAGGCCGGCGCTATCTGGATCTGACGGGTGCTTTTGCGGTTTCCAGCCTTGGTCATCGCTCTCCGGCCATTCACCGCGCCATCACGGCCCAATCGCGCAAGTTCTGGCATGGCATGGGAGATGTCCATCCAAGCCGAATTAAAGTTGAACTTCTCGAAGCACTCGCCCGGATCTCTCCAGGCAAACTCTCCGTCTCCATCCTGTCTTCTTCGGGAGCCGAAGCGGTCGAATCCGCGTTGAAGACGGCGCGCCTGGCGACAGGGAAACCCGGCGTGATCGCTTTCCAGGGCGCTTACCATGGACTCACTTACGGGACGCTTGGTGTCACCGACCGGACGGAGTTCTCCGCTCCCTTCCGGGATCAGATCCCGCAGACGGCTGTCCATCTGCCTTATCCAGACACACTGCGTGGTCCATCCGAAGAACAGGCACTCGAGGCGATCCAGTCTTTTCTGAAAAGGGGTGGGCGCTCACCGGCCGGACCCATCGGGGCCATCCTGGTAGAGCCGGTGCAAGGACGAGGGGGGATTCGCGTTCCCCGGCCATTCTTTCTCAAAGAACTGAAATCGATCGCGAGACGTTACGGCCTCCTGTTGATCGCCGATGAGATCATGACTGGGCTCGGCCGGACAGGCCGGACATTTGCCGTCGAACATAGCGGGGTTGTTCCCGATCTGCTGTGCGTCGGGAAAGCGTTGGCGAACGGTTTTCCCTTATCCGCCTGCGTCGGGCCACCGGAGGTGATGGCCGCGTGGCCTTCTTCCGATGGGGAAGCTATCCATACGAGCACCTTTCTTGGCAATCCCCTGGGTTGCGCGATGGCACTGGCCTCGCTTAAGGAGTTGCGTTCGAAGAATCTGTCGTCAAAAGCGGAGGCGCTCGGACGATGGTGGCTGGGGGAATTAAAGGACCAGATAGGGAATCATCCGCGCGTGGCCGAAATCCGTGGCCTTGGAATGATGGTGGGGATCGAGTTTGTAAAGGACAAGAAATATCTGGCTCCGGACCCGCCATGGACGAGTCATGTGGTGGTGAAGGCCCTCGCGGCCGGACTGATCGTCCTGTCCGGAGGACTCTCACGCAATATTTTAACGCTCACGCCGCCTCTGACGATCACAAGAGCTGAACTTGGCCATGCCACTCGGATCCTGAAGGAGATTCTTTATGGGAAATCTTGAGCTGGCCATCAAACGCTTTCTCCGCACGGGCGAAGGGGCGTTCGACGATCTCTCTCTTGAACTTTTTCAATACCAGTTCGCGAGAAACTTGCCATATCAGGCCTATTGTCGCAGTCAGGGCATTGGCATCGGCGATGTGAGGCGTTGGCAGGATATTCCCGCGGTGCCGGTCCAGGCTTTCAAATCCGCCGAACTGGCCACCTTCCCGATTGGCCAGGCTGCCGCTGTTTTTGAATCCAGCGGCACGACGCAAAAGACCCCCAGCCGCCATTATCTGAGGACACTCGTGTATTATGAGGCCTCGCTGAAGACAAGTTTTGAGAATTGGGTGCTAAATATGACGGGGTCTGGCCCAAAGAACGATCAGGTTGCTCCGTTAGGCCAAACCCCGTTTTTGATTTTGACGTCTCCGCCTAGCGAAGTCCCGCACTCGTCTCTGTCTTGGATGATGGACGTGGTCAAGCGCCGATGGGGGGCTCAGGGAAGCCAATACTTCGTCCGGCAAGGACGTCTGGACGAACTGTGGCTGGCGACGATGATCGCCAAAATGCAGGCGTCCGGAACATCGGCGATTCTATTGGGAACCACGATTGCCTATCAAGCTTTATTTGAATATTGCCGCAAGGCCGGCCGGCGGTTTGTTCTTCCCATCGGCAGTCGCTTGATGGATACAGGCGGGATGAAGACGCATAAGCGCGAAACGTCACGTCCTGACTTTGTTCGTCAGGCGGGGGAATTTCTTGGGATTCCAGAAGACCACTGCATCAATGAATATGGGATGTGCGAAATGAGTTCTCAATTCTATGGAAAAGGCTCGTCCACGCATCTGGAGGGGCCGGCATGGGTGCGGACGCTTGTGATCAATCCATCGACCGGGCGGGAAGCGGTTGAAGGCGAGATCGGACTCCTGCGGCATTTTGACCTGGCCAATGTCGATTCCGTCATGGCCATCCAGACCGAAGACATCGGAATGAAGCCCTCACCCGGCCTCCGGCCACCCACTCCCTCAGGAGGGAGAGGGGCTGGGGGTGAGGGGTTCATCCTGATCGGTCGCGCACCGGAGGCGGATGTGAAAGGGTGTTCTATATCCGCCGAAGCCTTTCTCCGGTGACGGATACGCTTAAAAGCCTCGGCGCCGTTTCAGGCCTGTGGCTGGACGCCAAGCATCCTCTGCGCGAACAAACCGTACAAGCGCTTCAAGTGTCGACAGGCTTCAGCCGCCGGCAGATTGAGCTCGCCCTCACAAACTGCTTTGAAGAACTCACCACCCCCAAAATAACCGCTTATATTGCTTCTTTCGAACAGGTCGAAAGAAGCAATATAAGCATTTTGCATATCTTGCCGTCCAACGCTTTTACAGCGTGGGTTCATGGCGCCACGATAACGCTTATGTTAGGGTTCCGGTGTGTCCTCAAACCCTCGCGTCGCGAACCGGTTTTCGCGAAGGCTTGGAAAAGGTCTCTGGAACAGGTAGATCCAACGCTTGCCCAGCAAGTCGAGATCGTCGACTCGGCAGACCCTTGGCTTCAAAACAGCCAGGGGGTTGTGGCTTATGGCTCCGACGAAACGCTTCTCAAGATCCGTTCCATGCTTCCCTCCACGACGCGCTTCGCCGGGTTTGGCCATAAGCTGAGCGTCGGGATTATTTTCAAGGAAGCGTTTGATAGAGGGTTTTCAGACGATCTGCTGGGCCGGGTGCAGAAAGACGCGGAGCCCTTTCGGCTCCAAGGTTGTCTTTCGCCGCAGATTCTCTATGTTGAAAGCGCGAACCCGCTGCGCTGGCCGGCCCTGCAGGCTGCGGTGGATGTATCTCCGAAGCTCAAAGCCTTTACAGACTGGGAAAACCTTCGCCAGGAGCTGGCGAAATTCTCTCCCTATCTGTCCTGTGTCGGCTATGCGGGATCCGCCGATAAGGAACAATTTCTTGAAAACGAACTCTGGGATTTGAACGTCAGCCGTGTCTGTCCTCTGGGCCAGATGCAGCGGCCGCCGCTCTCCTGGCGTAACGGCGGGATCTTTTTACCCGATTTGCTAAACTAAATCGAATTTCGGGCCCGTAGCTCAATCGGTTAGAGCGTCCGGCTCATAACTGGAGGGTTGTAGGTTCAAGTCCTACCGGGCCCAAATATTTTTGAGTTGTTCGAGACGAAGTTTTCGGGCTAGAACCGGTAAGCCAGTTCCGCGGCGTAGGTGTTGCGGTGGTAGGTCGGCGTGCGGACCAGCGTCACGGAGGGGCGTAGCGTCAAGGAACGGGTGAGCGCCATCGACAACCCGGCGTCCAGATCTTGCACGAACTCCTGATCAGAATTCTTTTCCTTCCCGTATCCCGGCAGATAAAGAACAGATAATTTCATATTTTCGAACACCTGAGCCTGATACTGGAAACCCAGTTGATAGGTTTGCAGGACCTGCGGGCTGTAGTAGTTCGGGCTGACGTGCGTCGTGCTGTCCAGGATCGCCCGACCGACCATCCACAGGTTTGACCCCAACAGCTGTCGGCTGAGCTCCAGGAGCCCGTTGGCGCGATGATTGTCGTCCGAGAGATCGGAAGCGTACAGCCGGGCGCGTGCCCGCCAGTTGTCACGCGGCGCCCAAAGCAGGGTCCCTTGCGCGTAATGGCTGAGTACGTTGGCTTCGATCGCCCGGGCCGTGTCATATGTGGACCGGCCCCCGCTAAATTCGCTCCGGATGCTGTCGCTCCAGTCCGAATCGACTTCGCCCGTCAGCGAAAAGGTGTTGCGGGCGGCGGCCTCCGTAAAGAAATGTCCGGTCCCTTCTATAGACAGTTGATTGAATTGTCCCAGCGTGCGGCTCAGGCCCAGGCCGCCGCCGTGTTCTTGAACGCTGGCGATGCCGCCTTCCGAATAAGAACCGAAAATATGGTGCACAGCCCAGTGCCATCCATCGGCCTGCCAGGTGCCTAAATCCTGACGGAAGCGCCGGCTGACGCGCGTCCGATTATCCTCCGCGTATTCGAATCCGGCCGCGTAGCGCCGATCGTGGCTGTGCCGGATGGCTTCCAGGAGAGACTGGATTTCCAGCGAATCTTCTTCTTGAACCACGGCCTCCGCCAACCGGCGGGCGCCGGCCAGGTCACCCTCCGCCAGGCGGATCCGCGCTTCGTCTGTCTTGAGAATCACAGGAGGGGCGTTTTCCGCTTTGAGCTCGCCCAGCCAGGAATAGGCCTCATGAATGCGCTCTTCCCAGGCCGCCTGGCGCAGGAGATGCCGGTGCATCATGAAAGACGGTTGATCCTCGGCCAAGTGGCGTACAAGTAATTTGCCCGTCATTCCTTCCGCCGGCTCATAGCGCGTGAGAAAAACCGGGTTACGAGAGGGGGGATTGATGCCGTGGCCATCCTGATGATAGACGCTGCCGAACGCTTCGGAAGCCAGTTTGAGATTCACCTGAGCCGCTTGCGGAGTATTGGGAATGTCGTCCTGCCCGAAATCACCTTCGGGAAAGCTGAAGGCCACAGGCATTTGCCCTGTGTGCTGCGCCATTTTCTCTTTTCCAACCTTATGATCGGTTTCAAGCCGCGCGGTCCATTCGGCGTCAGTCTCAAGCCGGTGCTCGGCGGCCATCCAGCGCTTATTGATCAAGTACAGCCCCTGCTGTCCCTTTTCATCAATCGTGATATGTTTGTGCGCCTGGTCCCCATGAAATTGCAGCTCCCACTGGCCCGTGGCCTGGGAGCGCTCGAGATCCTTCCAGATCGCGTACTTCGGGAAGTACCCTTCGACGTTGACCAGCGGGACAAACATCGTGGCCTGGAAGCCGTACTTCTTAAGCAGAGGATCGGCATATTGCAGGCTGTCGAGGCGGGCGTCATCAAAGGTAATGAGGATCGGTCTCCTGGGGAGCTGGCCCTGACCGTGCAGCCAGGCATTGACTTGTCTGGCTGTTACGGACTTGAACCCGGCGTTCTGAAGTGCGCGCAAGTGGTCTTCAAAAACAGCCACACTGCGATTTAACGGATTGGCGAGTATCGGATCCCCGTCCGTTGGGGTCAGGCCGTGATAGAGCAGCACAGGAACGCCAGGCTCCGGATGCGCCTTCAGCCATTGCCGGAGCCCATCTGTGGACTGCAGGGTATCTCCCTTCTCGTACAGGTATTGGGATTTCCGCAAGAGGAGATAAGGGTCGGTCGGATCCAGGGCCAGGGCCTTGTCGATGGATGCCACGGCCTCGGCCGGATTCCGGCGGGTGGATTCGATTTCCGCCTGCTTGAGCAGGGCGGAAAACGACCAGGGATTGCGCTTGAGCAGATCCTGGCAAAGCTTGAGAGCGGCCTGTAGATGCCCCTGTTGAATGAGGCAATCGGCCTTGAGCAGCCAGGCTTTGGCGCGGTCAGGCGCGAGTACCAGCCACCGGTCCAGGGTCGCCAGCGCCAGGTCCCAGGCCTGATCCTGCGTATAAAGCTGAGCCAGGAGCTGGAGCCGTGGCTCATCATCCAGGCGGGGTTCCGTCAGGGAATCCTTCAGGCGTTTTTCGGCCGCCGCGCGATCGCCGTTCACCAGCAACTCTCCCACCAGAAAATCAATGGCCGGCCAATAGGGTTTTTTAGCGGAGGATAAGGATTCCAGAATAGGCTGGGCGTCGGCTTTTCGTCCGCTATAGAAAAGACATTCCGCCTGATGGAACTGGTATGCCCGGTTGTCCGGGAAAATAGAAACAGCCTTCGCCCAGGTCTGAGCGGCTTCTTTGAATGCGCCGGTGGCCTGCTGAGTTTTGGCCAGTTCGGCAAACACTTCCACATAGTCCGGGTGTTGCTCGCGTAACCGGAGGAAAAGCGCCAGTGCCGTATCATAATCATGGAGTGCCAGGGCGACCCGGGCTTCCGAAAACTGGATTTCCTTTTCTTCAGGTTCCAGTTGTTCGCAGCGCTTGAAAGCCGTGAACGCCTCTTCCTTGCGCCCCAGCGCCAGAAGCGACCGCGCGTAAATAAACCAGACGTCAAAATCCTTGGGTGAGCCGGGCAACAGACGCTCGGCGGTCTCGACGGAATCGCTGTAATGCTCGGCCAGCCAGGAGATGGTCAGAAGGTCTTTCGTGAGACCCATGTTGTTGGGTTGGATCGCGGACATGTCCTGATAAAGGGGCAGGGCCGCTTTGTACTGGCCGGCTTCATACAATTCTACGGCCTGGCGTCTCAGGGCGGGAAAATCAACCGTCTCAATCGCGTGACTCACGCGCGGCGCGAGAGCCGTGCTTATGAGTATTATGGCGGTCAACCGCTTCTTCATGGATGTGAGGCGTCCGGTTGCAAGGGCGTCAGCTGAAGAACCACATCATCCGTGTGCGCCGCGTTGTGAATCCGGTCATAGATCGAAAGGCGAACCAATCCTTCTCCTCGGCCGGGCGCCAGATCCAGATCAACCGTCGGAGCGCCTTCGGTTGTGATCCGTAAATGGTCTCCGGCGAGAGTCGCGTTCACGTTGACGCGTCCATGCTCAGGGCGCCAGGGCACGTCTTTCAGACGCAAACGCTGGCCCTGGATTCGCTGGTCAATGAATAGATGCCCCTTGGAAAGGCCCAGGCCGATGCCTTCGCCCGTGGCCGTGTTCGAACGCAGCCAAAGGAACATTTCGCCAAAGAAAGCCTTCGCCTGCCATTCCACGCGCAGGTCCCGCGCATCTTGAGTTCCGATCCAGGAGACGGTCTGAGACGTGGACGAAGGAGGCACCCGCAAGCTGAAGGGGGTATTTTCACGCGAGGAACGGATCACAACGCCAAAAGGAGTTTTACCGACGTACTTAATGCCGAGATGGACGGCGCCAACCAGAGGCAACTCCCGGTTCAAGCGTTCAATAAGGATATCGGGTGTCCAGGTGGGGCTGATATCCAGACGATGGAACGAGCTCCAGGGATTCCGGTGGTTCAACGCCGTGCGTCCGGTGCCAGGGGCCCAGCGCAGGCCCAGGGATGGAGGAATTCTGACCCTTCCGACCTGCTCAGGGGTGATCCTGCCCCAGAAGCCGTCTCCTGAATAACCGATATCCCAGAATCTGGAATGCTCCATCCACAGCGCCAGCGTGCGGTTAATCGCATGCCGATCGCCGCGCAATAACGACGTATTGTCCACAATCCATACGGCCGGAAACCGGTATCGCGTCAGGATGGGCGCGACCGTCTTATAGGTGTGGTAAAGCCCCGGAGCATAGACCAGCGCTACGGTTTTCTCCGGGAGCCCTTCTCCCCGGCGCAGGCGGCGATCGATCTCGGATAGGAGCATGGGATGGTAGCCTTCCCGCGCCAGCGCGTCCAGCCACTGCGCGAGCCGGGCCTGGGATTTCTGATCCTTCGCGGGATCACGCGGAGCTTCGGGTAAGTGCAGCACAAAAAACCAATCCGCACCCGTCGAGGGGACCGAAGGGGGCGAGCCGGTCACCAGGGAACTGGCTCGCTGTTGATAGGCGATTCCGGCCGCCAGAGTTAAAAAGAGGAGCGCGGCGACGATCCACTGTTTTCCATAACGGTCATTCGGGAAATATTCGGTTTCCAGGATCTGCTCGCTCATCGCGTCCCCCACTGATTTTTCCGCACGGTCAGAATGGCGTAATAGGTCTGCCAGGACAACGCTGCGATATAAGTCACGACGAAAGCCAGAAGATAGGGCCAATAACGCGAGCGCGTGTAGTAATAGAACACGGAGGCCAGGAGCACATTAATCAGGAAGAGCCCGATGATATACGGCAGGGAGGAGACGGAGAGAAACACCGGGAGATAGAACAACGCCCGCACGGCGACGATCGGCGACAGCAGCGTCGTAAAGATGCCGACGTAAAAGGGGATCGCGGTGAGCGGATGTTTCTTCCACATGATGGAAGTGGCCGCGATGTACGTTTCACGCGCCCAGGATTTCTTCCAGCGCAATTGCTGCTTGAAGTACTGGCGCCAGGTGCGCGGGACAAAGGTATTGCAGACCGCGCCATGGTGATAAACCACGCGGTGCGTGCGCAGGACGTAGTTGGTGAGGCTGCGGTCATCGCCGAAGGTGGCCCGCGTGCCGGCAAAGGTCTGGGTCAGCCAATCCGGGAGCACGCGCAGAAGCGTGACGCGCCGGTAAGCGGCCAGAGGGCCTGAGACGCACATGACACTGTTAAAAAGGCCTTCGGAGGCTTTGATCACCCGCTGCGAGATCAGGTAGCGGACCACTTCCATCTTGGAAAAGAAATTGTCCGGTTCGACGATGACGCTGACCTGACCGGCCACCGCCCCGACCCCGGGGTCGTGGAAGGCCTGTACCATGCGATAGATGGCTTCTTCCTGCAGGACGCTGTCGGAATCCACGTAGACCACGATGGAGTGTTTGGCTTCTTTGGCTCCCAGCGCCATGCCCTGGCGTTTGCCCAGATTCTGGGCGTGGCGGAAGAGGCGCAGCCGGGGGAATTCTCCGGCCAGGATGATCATCCGCTCCCACGTGCGGTCCGTCGAGCCGTCATCGATCAGGAGGACTTCCATCAGGTTCGCGGGATAGCGCGAGGCGAAGATCGAGCGTACGGTCTGCTCGATGTGTTCTTCTTCATTTTTGGCGGACATCACGACGGAAACGCTGGGCATATCGCCTCGATCTACCGGTTCCTTATAGAACATGGAAACCGCTACGCGTACGAGGATGTAGGCGCAGACCAGTAAACTGTAGGCGTTGAAGAAAGGCGCCCACCAGAAATTCAGGATGTTAAAAACTTTAAGAAAACAAACCAGGGCGGCGACCACAATCGCCATCGCCACAGCCGCTTCCCGCTGTGGCCGGGCCTCGCGCTGCTTGATCTGTTCCGGAATCAAGTGGGACAACCGGATGCCCAGCGTGTACCCGAAATCGCCGGTCGTGATCTGGCGGACCACGGTGCCGGTAAAGCGATATTTTTTGGGCGTGGGCGCGAAACCCATATGGGGGGGGACGACCCAGACCACGGTCGTTTCCGTGCCTAACTCCGGAGGTTTGTCGAGATTGGATTCAAAACTCAGGCCGCTCGGGCTGACATCCCGGATCTTACCGACAATCTGGCGGTGTCCCTGAGCGTTGTAAAAAATGAGTTGGCCGGCCAGAAGCGCATCCTGGCGAGGGTACCGGCGTCGTTCCGGACCGTTCGGGCCATTGGACTGTGTATCCTGTGTTTGTGAGTCCTCTACCACCAGTCGTTCCCCTTTTTGACCTAGAGCAGTTACGGATTTAGAAAGGCAGGCACCCACCATTGTCCCACCCGGAGCGCCGTCGGGTCAAGGCCTAAAAGGGAAGGGCCGCGGGGCACGTCTACGCCTGGGTCCTTGGAAGGGTTATACCTCCTAGGGGTTTGACGCAGGCGAATATCAGCTCCTTCCTGATAGACGCCATCGGGCTGTCTGTCATACCATACCCCCCAGATGGAAAATGGTACAGTATCTGTGTCGTCAGTGCCCTCCTCATGAAGGCGACTAATCATCATCGTCGCCGTCCTCAACTCGGCACATCCGTGCAGGCAGGTTCTAAACCCAAATTATTGCGCGTCGTAGGCGTCGGCGCTTCAGCGGGCGGGCTCGAGGCATTTACCCAGCTCCTCCGGCCGCTTCCGATAGACACGGGGATGGCCTTTGTGCTGATTCAGCACCTCGATCCCTCGCATAAAAGCATGCTCGCCGAGATTCTCAGCCGCGAGACGCGCATGCCGGTCCAGGAGGTCAGGGATCGGATGCCGGTAAAGCCCGATCGCGTCTATGTGATTCCCCCGAACGTCCAAATGACCATCAAGAGCGGCGTTCTTCATCTCGTTGCGCGCGATGAGTCGGACGAATCCCATAAGCCCATTAATCATTTCCTGCATTCCCTGGCCGAGGATAAAGGTCCACAGGCCATCGCGGTCATTCTCTCGGGAGCGGATGCGGATGGAGCCGAAGCGCTTCATGCTATCAGGGGCGAGGGGGGGATTATCATCGCTCAGGATCCCGCTTTGTCCAAGTTCAGCACGATGCCGTCCGCGGCCGTCGAGACGGGGCTCGTGGATTTTATCCTGCCCGCGGAACGGATCGCTCAGGAGCTGATCCGGATCGCGCGCCATCCGGGGGACCCCGTGATACGCCGCGCGTTGGAAGAGGAATCCGTCCCTCACGGTGACGGCGAGTTGGCGACTATTTATGCCTTTCTACAGCGCGATCGGGGTATCGATTTTACCCACTACAAGCAAACGACGCTGCGGCGGCGGATCCAGCGACGTATGCTGATTCAGAAGGCCCGCACGTTGAAAAACTATATCAAGGTCCTCCAGGCCAATCCCGTGGAAGTGGGGGCCCTGTACGACGACCTCTTGATCCATGTGACCAGTTTCTTCCGTGATGCGGACGCCTTCGCGAATCTGAAGAAAAAAGTATTCCCATATATCACCGAGCACAGGACCTCCAAGGACATGATCCGTATCTGGGTGCCGGGTTGCGCGACCGGAGAGGAAGCCTATTCCATTGCTATCTGCCTCTTGGAATTCCTCGGAGACCGCGCGGCTCAGACGCCGATCCAGATTTTTGGGACCGACATCAGTGATACGGTTCTCCAGAAAGCCCGCGCGGGAATTTACACGGCCCAGTCCCTGAGTCATGTCTCGCCCGAGCGGCGCCGGAGATTTTTCACACGTGTCACGGGCGGCTTTCAAGTGAACAAGGCGATCCGGCACCTCTGTGTGTTTTCCAAACAAAATGTGTTCAAAGATCCGCCTTTTTCCAAGCTGGATTTAATCAGTTGCCGTAACGTGCTCATTTACCTGGGTTCTGTCCTGCAGAAAAAGGTTCTGCCCATTTTCAATTATGCCTTGAAACCCTCCGGGCTCGTGATTCTCGGGAAATCGGAATCCCTCGGCGTCTATCCCGATCTCTTCGAACCCTGGGATAGAAAATTGAAGGTCTATTCCAGGGCCGCCGCGCCGATCCGGCCGCACGCGCTTTTCAGTACGACCGACTATCCGGCTGAAGCCTTGACCCGGTACAGTCCCCTGGGGCCTGATGCCGGCAACGGCCCGAACATCCAGAAGGAAGCCGACCAGTACGTCCTGGGAAAACACGCTCCGGCGGGCGTTATTATCGATGGATCCATGAACATCGTCCAGTTTCGCGGCGCCATCGGCGATTTTCTGGAATTGGTCCCCGGGACGGCCTCCTTTCATCTTTTTAAACTCCTCAAGGAAGGCCTCCTCCTCGAGTTGCGCCCGGCCATTCAAAAAGCAAAAAAGCTGAACGTTTCCGTAAAACAAGCCGGCTCCAGGGTCACGCATAATGGCCATTTGAAGAATGTCACGATCGAAGTGGTTCCTCTGCGCCAGTCACCATCCAACTCACCCCATTTCCTTATTTTGTTTCAAGAGGCGCCGGCCGCCTTCCTTCCTGCAGGCAAGCAGGGCCGGGTGGTGAAGGGCGGCAGGAGCAGTCCCGCTCTCAAAGCCGCGGTGACAGAAAACACCCGCTTGAAAAAAGAGCTTTCCGCCACCAAGACCTATCTACAATCCGTGATCGATGAACATGAGCGGATCAACGAGGAACTCCGGTCCGCCAATGAGGAATCCTTGTCCAGCAATGAGGAGTTTCAAAGCACCAATGAAGAATTGGAAACGGCCAAGGAAGAACTGCAGGCGACTAACGAAGAGACATCCACCCTGAACGAGGACCTGCACAACCGCAACCTCGAATTGAACCGGGTCAACAGTGATCTCGTGAACCTGATGAAGAGCGTTGATGTTCCCACTGTGATCCTGGGGAACGACCACCACATCCACCGTGTGACTTCGGCCGCGGAGAATGTGCTGAATATGACTCCCGCTGATGTCGGACGGTCGATCCATGATCTTAAACTCACCAGCACGGCGCTCGATTTAAAGGGTCTGATTGATTCGGTGCTGGCCGCTCGTGAACCCCAGCAGCGGGAAATTCAGGACATGAGGGGGCACTGGTACAATTTGCGCGTTCAGGTTTACAAAACTCTCGAAGACGTGATTGATGGCGTTGTTCTGTCCTTCCATGATATTCAGCAGACCAAAGAACATCAGGCCAAAGCGGAAGCCTGGACGGCGGACCTTGAAAAGCGCGTCAAGGAAAGAACGGAGGAGCTGGCCAAGTCCCAAAACGCGCTCCTCCAGTCTGAAAAGCTGGAAGCGGTCGGCCGCCTGGCAGGCGGCGTCGCGCATGACTTCAACAATTTGATGACGGGAATCCTGGGCATAACCCAGGACGTTCAAGAAGCGCTCGGGAAGGATAGCCCTCATCGCGATGATCTGGAAGACGTGATTAACGCGGCGAAGAAAGCCATGATCGTCACTAAACAGCTTCTGGCTTTCGGCCGGCGCCAGGTCTTTGAGCCGCGTGTATTGAATATCAACAGCGTGATCGGGGACATGAATAAACTTCTTCAACGGCTTCTGGGAGAGGATGTCGAGCTCACCACGGTCCTGGATCCGCTGTTGGGAAACTCCAACATTGACCAAAGCAGCATTGAACAGGTCATCGTGAACCTTTGCTTGAATGCCCGGGATTCCATGCCCAAAGGCGGTAAAATTACGCTGCGCACGGCCAATACGGAGGTCAGAGGTGTCCTGCCAAAATTCGGGAACGACCATGCCAGACAGAATTTAGAAATACCCCTGGGCCCTTATGTCATGCTCACGTTCACCGATGAAGGATCTGGCATCAGTCCTGAGATCATGCCCCATATCTTTGAGCCATTTTTTACGACCAAGGGCGACGGAAAAGGAACAGGGTTGGGACTGGCGACTGTTTATGGTATCGTGAAACAATCCGGCGGCGGCATCAGCGTCGACAGCAAGGTGGGGCAAGGAACCACTTTCACGATTTACCTGCCGCGCCTTGGTGCGGTTGCGCTCAAAGAACGCAATGTACCCGTTTCTCGAGAAGCGGCTGGAGGATCCGAAACGATCCTGGTCGCGGAAGATGAGGAAATCGTGCGAAAAATCGTCGTCCGGATGCTGCGGAAAAAAGGCTACACGGTCCTGCATGCGGTGAGCGCCAAAGAAGCCGTCAAGGTGAGCGACCAATATACCGATCCGATCCATCTTTTACTGACGGATGTGATCATGCCCGGAATGAACGGCCGCGAACTCGCGCAGGCCATGGATCGAAATCGGCCAGGCCTCGCCGTCCTTTATATGTCCGGGTATGAAAAAGCAACCATCGCGCAGCGCGGGGTTCTGGAGCCCGGGATGGCTTTCATTGAGAAATCATTCAGCGGGGAAGGCCTCTGTCAAAAAGTACGCGAGGTCCTGGACGCCGCCAAGAGGAAGGAAAACCATGTCTAACATTGAGAGACACGACTTAGACGGCTGTGATGAGGATATCGCCAAACTGTATCTCAAGACGGCCGCCCATCACATAAAAAGGATACGGACCGCCATCCGATCAAAGTCCATGGCGGATATCCAGCGGTTCGCCCACAAACTCTCCGGATCAAGCGCCTTCCTGGGACTTAAAAGCATGGGAAAAATGCTGAGCGGCCTGGAGCAGGCGGCTTCGCGCGATGATTCCAAGGAAGCGACGCGGCTCCTCGAGCTGATCCAGGAAGAATTCAGCCATATTCAGGGTCACAAACCATACCCATCGCATCACGTCACGGTCCCTCCATCGCCTGCCCGCTCATCCAAACGGAGATTCAAGATTTTCATCGTGGATGATCACCCTCTCATCCGCGAAGGGCTCGCGCGGCTTATCGATGCTCAGCCCGATCTGAAAGTATGCGGCCAGACCTCGACGGCCTTTCAAGCCTTGAAAGCCATTCCTGACCTCAAGCCCGATCTGGTCATCCTGGATATTACGCTGGCCACCTCCAGCGGGATGGGCCTCATCAAGGACATGAAGTTGAGATCGCTCAAATCATTCATCCTCGTTCTCTCGATGCATGATGAATCCCTGTATTCCGAGCGCGCGCTCAAGGCCGGGGCCAAGGGATACATTATGAAGCGGGAGGCGCCTAAAGAATTACTCAAAGCGATCCACTGCGTCCTCTCGGGCGAGATCTATTTAAGCGAAGCCATGGGAGCCAAAATGCTCCACAAGATCGCTGACAACAGCCAGCCAAATGAGAAATCGCTCCCCGAGGGGTCTTTGAGCGACCGCGAGCTGCAGACGTTTCAATTGATCGGCCAGGGACGCGGAACCCGCGAAATCGCCTCCGAACTTAACATCAGCCCGAAAACGGTCGAATCCTATCGTGCCCATATCAAGATCAAGATGAACCTCAAGAACGCCCACGAACTTACCCAGCATGCCGTCCACTGGGTCGAATCCAACCATTTGAATTAATCCCGCCACCGTCGCCCTCCTTTCTTGTTATGGTTGCGACGGCCATCGGCAAGACGATCGCCATTCGGGCGATCGTGCCGATGGTAGGGGTTTGGAGTAGCGTTAGCCTGGTAGTTTCGTGCACACAAAACATAGTCTTCCAGCCTGATTGTCAGCTCACCCCGCATCTTCTAAACTGCAGTTGAAAACAAAAAAAGGAGAACTTTATGTTATGGACAATCTTTGTCGTGTTAGTGATTCTTTGGGCGTTGGGGATGGTGAGTTCTTACACACTGGGCGGGTACATCCATCTGCTGCTCGTCCTCGCCGTCGTTGTTGTGGCGATTCGAATAATTCAAGGGCGTAAACCGGTTTCATGAAAACGCCAACAGACTTCATAAGGATCGGATTCATCGGAACGCTCGCGATTGTCACAACCTTAGCGATAACTCTCCCGACACAGGGCTGGGCGATGCTCGCGCCTGCCAATCTGATGAGCGCGGCCCCCGACAAAAATGACTCCAGGACCCAGGACCTTAAAACGATCCAGAACACTCTGGAATCCAAAATGGTCCGCCAGCGGCTGGGCGAGTTCAAGCTGACTCCCGAGCAGGTGAATCAGCGGATGTCCCAGCTCACCGATGCGCAAGTCCATCAGCTCGCCATGCAGATTCGCTCGATCAATCCGGGTGGGGGTGCGCTCGGGATTATCGTCGTGCTTCTGGTGATCGGGATCCTTGTGTTGCTTTTCGTGTATTTGTTCAAACGTGTCTAGTCAGGTTTTAAATCTCGCGTTTCTGGCGGGGTTAGTGCTTCAGGTTCCCTTTTTCCCTGATCATACCGATCAATGCGGTCCTTCGGTCGTTGCCAGCGTTTTGGCGTTCTGGGGAACGCCCGTGACCCCCTCCGAGCTTAAGCAGGAGATTTACATTGACCATCTCAAGGGTAGTCTTTCCATTGACTTATTGTTGGCCGCGCAGAAGCGCGGTTTCAAAGCGCACCTTTATAGCGGAAGCGTGGAAGACTTGAAGTCTGAACTCGGGAAAGGCCATCCGGTGATTGCTTTTCTGAATCGAGGGTACGCTTTTCTTCCGGTTGGCCACTATGTCGTGATCAACGGATACGACGATGCGCGTCAGGGACTTGTCATTCATTCCGGGACGAAAAAAGACAAATTCATCTCCTATAAACGTTTTTCAGGTTTCTGGGATAAAACCCAGCGTTCAACCCTGTTGATTTTGCCCCCGGAGCATGACCAGGAGTCCGTTCATGTGGGCACCTGAGAGGATGCGGTGGAGCGGGCGGGTTCTTCTGATGGCGACCATTACTGTCCTGCAGGGCTGCTCGGCCATGCCTCAGCTGGTTCGGCACCGCGATCCCTTGAGCGCGGCGGAGCATGTGCAGCTTGGAAACTCCTATGAAGAACAAGGACTTCATGGCCCTGCGATAGAACAATACCAGGCGGCGCTTCACCTTCAAAAGAACAATGCCGTCGCCCTCAATAATCTGGCGATGGTCTATGTCGTGACCGGGAAAGATTTAGGCGAAGCCAAACAATGGGCCCAGGTCGCCCTTAAACAAGGGGGTCCTCTGAAGCCCTATGTTCTAGATACTCTCGCGACGATTTACATCCAGGAGGGCCGGTTCTCCGAAGCACAAAAAGTATTGGATGAAGGCGTCGCCTCCGCTCCCGCGGATAATAAGGCTCTTCTTGAGCAACTGGCCAAAACTCGGGAAAAGTTGCCATGAGATCGCTTCCTGCAAGGGTGTTTCACCTACACACGATCTGGTGCTTTCATAGTACTGAAATACAGCATCAACCCTGATAGGCCGCCGCGCTCTTTTCTCCTATCATGAAGTTATGAAAGAAGGAGCTATTTATGAATAAAGCGATCGGGCTGGCCCTGTTGGTTGCGGGCGTAATCCTTGGTTTAACCGGCTACAATGCATCGCAGTCGTTCAGTTCGGATCTCTCGAGGTTCTTTACCGGCGCCGCGACGAACAAGGCGATGTGGATGCTGGTTAGCGGCACGGCCATGGCCCTCGCGGGAGCCGTCCTCCTTAGTCAGCGCAACCCCTCTTGATGGATAGAGGCCATACGCGTATTAGCCGATTCGTCGTTTTGTTGGTGCTCGGATGTTCACTTTATGCCAGAAGCGAATCACCGGCTGTGGTTGCCGCCGACACGCCAACCTATCATGTAGAGCATCGACTTGCGGCAGACCTGTCTGTCTATCAGATTCATCCGCTGCTGGATGGAACCATCATCGGCGTGGCGGCGCTAGGCGCACTGCTTCCCGTCATTTATGAACCCCGGATCATTAAGAAACAATGCCCCTGTGACTCAGGGGAAGTCAATTCCATTGATCGGCCGGTGATACAGTATCACAGTCCTGTGGCGCGCACGGCCGGGGATATTACGGTTGGACTGGCGATCGGAGTCCCCGCACTTTTGGACGGCATGGATCTCGGATTCAAAAACCAGGCCTTCAAAGAAGATTTTGTGGTGTATGCGGAAGTGCTCTCCGTGGATTCCGCGCTCAGCAATGCTTTTCGATATACGACCCAGCGACCCCGTCCGGATACCTACCGAGCCAGTCCGACCCCTTCTCAACCCGGCGGTTTCGCCTCCTTCTATTCAGGCCATACGGCTTCAACTTTTGCGGCCTTAAGCGCCGCGTCGATGACATACAACTTGCGCTACGGACCTCACGTTTGGCCATGGCTCGTTACCGCAGGTGTCGGCTTGGGAGAAGGGGCGACACGAATCCTTTCCGGGCGCCATTTTTACACGGATGTTGCGACCGGCATGGTGGCTGGGACAGCGATAGGCACCCTTATTCCTTACCTCCATGAACGGAACAAGCATTCGACTGTCAGCATCACACCCGAAGTGACGCCTGAATCCGTTCAGCTCGTTTTTAAAAGGACCTTTTAGGTGAAGGCAGCCATGGACCGGCCCGTCCGAATTGGCACAGGCCACTTTCGTTTTGTCCTTCTCTTATGTTTTCCCATGTGCCTTTATGCGGCGGAGGAACCTTTGGTTAAAGTTTCTACGGCCACCCCGGTCGTAACGTCAGAGACCAGAGCTTCTTCCACCACTCCGAACAACGTTGGTCCCACATCACCCAACCGAGTCCTGCCCGGCGAGTCGGTCGCGCATAAGAATTATTGGATTCCGGCCCTAGAGATCCCGGCCTTTCAGTTCACTCTCAATCAATTTGACCGATGGGCGTATGGACTGAAGGACTATGGATCGACCTGGGCCAGCGGCTGGGATCATGTTCAGCACGGACCGTGGGTGGTGGACCGGGATGCTTTCACTGTGAATCAAATTGGACACCCCTACCAAGGCACGATGTATTACGGTTTTGCGCGTTCTTCCGGCCTCAATTTCTGGGAAGGGTGGATTTACAGCAATGCTGGAAGCTTCCTCTGGGAAACGTATGGCGAACTCACGGATCCTTCCATAAATGATCAGGTTGCCAGCGGTACCGCAGGAGCCATTATTGGGGAACCGCTTTACCGGATGGCCAATCTCGTGCTGGAGGGCAGCGATGATCAAAAGCCTGGCTTCTGGCGCGAACTCGGCGCGGCCATTATTTCTCCGCCGACAGGGCTCAACCGGTTCGTGTTTGGAGACGCCTATTCGCCAATCCTCGAAAGTCGTCGCCCGGCGACCTTTGTTAGACTGCAGGCCGGCGGGGGTAAAAACAACAGCGTGAGGGATCAGGCCAGCTCAATCCCCGTGGCTCACACAGTGGGAACGGCGGATTTCTCGATGGCCTACGGTCTTCCGGGTCAGCCGGGGTATCTCTATCTGCGCCCGTTTGATTATTTTGATTTTGAACTCAACGGTCTGGCGGAAAGGAAGAGCACCTTTGAGAACGTCATGACCCGCGGTCTGCTCTTTGGGAACAAATATGAATCACGGGACGATAACGCGCGCGGCGTGTGGGGGCTCTATGGAAGCTATGACTACCTTTCGCCTCAGGTCTACCGGCTCTCGACCACCGCGGCTTCCCTGGGGACGACCGCGCAATGGTGGCTCTCCCGAACGGTGGCGCTTCAAGGCACGGGCCTGGGGGGAATAGGCTACGGTGCAGCCGGAACCATCGCTCCGCAGGGAGATGAAAGGGATTATCACTATGGCGCCGCTCCGCAAGGGTTGCTTGCACTCCGTCTCATTTTCGGACAACGAGCCATGTTCGACGCGACGGCTCGCGGGTACTACATTACGGGTCTCGGCGCCAACAATGCCCCGGGGACGGAAAAGATCTCGAGGATAAACGCCTCCTTTGTGTTGCGCTTATACGGACCTCATGCTCTTGGGGTTGATTATCTTTTAACGACGCGGGACGCAAATTACGCTTCCTCCGGTCTGGGAGAACGGCATCAGAGGATCGGCACGATCAGTCTGGTCTACAACTATCTGAGCGACTTCCACTTCGGCGCCGTCGAGTGGGGACGAAACACGAAGGAATCGAAATAGCCGTGATGACTTATTGTGCCAGCGATCGTACGAACGCCTGAATTTCATGAAGGGCTTCGGCCGGTTTGGCTTGAAGAAGAAAATGAGGGGTGTCCAGGCCGACCAGTTTCACCCTGGGATTGGCTTGGCCAATGAGTTCATGACAGCGATCGGCAAGCACCAGATCCCTTTCGGCATAGAGGCACAAAACCGGAACGCGGCAATTTCTCAAATCTTCAAAGGCTTCGACGTCCAGTGCTTCCTTTAATCGAGCGGCAAGAACGCGGGGGCGCACATGTTCAAGGGCTCCTACGATCAGCTTAATTTGCTCCTCGTTAAGACCCTGCCATCCCAGGATGGCTTTCGCGATGACCTGCGTCCATGTCTGGCGAAAGAGGTAAGACCCGATTAACATTCGACTCCAGTCTCCGATCCACCCTCTGGGCTTGCGCACAAATGTCGCGCTCAAGACCAGACCGCGCAGCATCGGCGGTTGTGTGGCCGCGATCCGTGCAACGATTGGGCCACTGTAAGACTCCGCGATCAGAATGTAGGGCTCAGTAACGGGCAACAGCGAAACCACATAAGATTGCAGCTGTTCGTAGCCGAGTACACGATCCGAAGGGTAAGACACTACAATTGGCGGAGTGCTTTCTGTCCAGAGCCGCAAAATGGGTTCAAAGAGAAAGCCTGTTCCATCCATTCCTGGAAGGAAAACAAATCTCATTGTCACTTCTTCCCGACGTGTAAAGAATCGACGGCCACGTGGACTGTATTGATGGGATGGCGCAGCGCGGCGATGAAATATCCCGTCAAAAAGATGGCTGTGACAAGCAGGATGAAAGCCAGGACAGTATTGATCTTTTTCAGGACTTCGATGAGCTTCATGAACACTCCTCAGGCTAAGGCTACAACCATCTTATTATCACTTATCACTGCTGACGTGCCTATCGGTGTTTATCCTATCCACACCTGAGTAGTTTTCAGGACATGAAATATAGTCCACTGGCCTGATTGGCAGATGTTTCGCCTTCGCGTACCATATTCCTACCAGGGGGACATCAAACATGAATCAGCCAACTCGCCGATGGGATGTTAAAGTCCAGGAGCAGCGCTGGTATGAGAATAATAGAGAAATGTTGAAGATCGAGAACGCCTATTACGATGGAGAGGCAGCTTATTCAGAATATAGCAAGGCTATTTCTGACTTGCTGAAGGATCCGATTGGCTTGGGAGTCGAACGCGTCAATGCGAAACAGAATTTATGATCTGTTCTTTCTGGCATTCCTCGTGTTGGTTCTTTACGGGGTATGCCAGCTGCTGGCTCCATTCTCAGGAGCGATCCTGTCTTCGCTCGTCTGCGCCATCATGTTTTATCCGCTGTATGAAGCGCTCCGCCGTTGGTTTCCTCACCGTCGGCCTGCCTACGTAGCTCTCGTCGCGGATCTTCTTGTTCTGATCGTCTTTGTGACGCCCATGATTCTGTTGACCTGGGCGGTCGTTCAAGAATCGTCCTATCTCGGGCCGGCCATCAAACAAGGAAACATCACTCTCGCTCAATGGCATCGGGGAGTAGTCGCTGACTCCTTGCCCGGGATGGGCCCTTTGCAAAGGGTCCTGGAGAGAATGGTCGGGATGACGCACGTGCAATTTCAGGAGAACGTGGTTGAGCGCGTGAGCAATACTCTGGAAGCCATCGCGGCATGGGGGACGCAGGCGGCTCACCGTGCGGTGTTTTTCCTATTTGATCTATTGGGAATGTTCTTCATCCTGTTTTTTCTTTTTAAGGATGGCGACAAGTGGTTTGACTACATTCATGATCTGATCCCCATGAACCGATCGGACAAAGAGCATCTGATGGCCAGAGTACATAATACGGTGATCGGTGTTTCGCGCGGGTGGTTTCTCACGGCATTAGTTCAAGGGGTCACGGCCACGGTCGGCTATTTTGCGGTTGGGTTGGAAGGGGCGGTGCTTCTCGGTGCCTTGACCGCGTTCTTCGGTCTTCTGCCGGGGGTTGGAACAGTCGTGATATGGGTTCCGGTAGCCATATTTCTTCTGGCGAAGGGATGGTACTGGAGGAGCGCTTTCGTTCTGGTTTGGGGAGCCTTGATTATTGTGGGCCTCATTGACTCGATCGCGCGGTCTTATCTCATTGGCAAGCGGCTAGAATTACCGCTTTTCGTATTGTTTTTTGCGTTGCTGGGCGGAGTCATCGTTTGGGGCGCCAAGGGGATTATTATCGGCCCAATTCTTGTCGCCATCAGTCCCGTTCTTTTAGATATCTACCGCGAGCGCTATTTACGCAGCCCGGAGATAAAATCTAACGGAACAACCCACGATGTAAAAATCGCCGGCTTCATAATAATCGTGATGAACCTGCTGATGGGCTCGCCGCTTCGGGCAGACCCGCCGCGGGCCTCCGGAGAGGGGCTTGTTCAGGCGTCCCTGCCTCAGACGAAACATGAGGGAAACCTGGAACGGATGCAGGCCGACCGTGGACGCGATAACGAACACACCCGTCTGGCGCAGGAGGAATTCCGCAAAGGGACTGTCGAATTATCCGATGACGACGGACAGCAGCTGCAGAATGTCCAGGATCTAAAATCTGCCGACAGACAGGTTGCGGCCGGACAGATACAAAAGACTGTTGCTCGCCAGACCTATAAAGAAGCGGTGCACAACTATGGCTCGGAGGATCCAAGGTCCGCGGTGGCCAAAGAGAGTTGGAAACAGAGTCAGCAAGCGATGAGTCCGCTCCTTCAGAACCAACGGCAGTTAAAAGAGGATGTGCATGAAGGAGGACGGCTCGTGCATAACGACAAGGTCGAACTGAGCTTCCAGAAACGGGTGATGGATTCGGAGACTCGATATCGCGCCGCGGATGATCGCAAACTCCAGAAAGAAGAAAAGCGCATCTCAGACGATCGAAACGCGATGTCTGAGAAATATCCCGCGCCATAGGCGTTTGGACTAGACCGATCCTGGTAGTTTCAAAGACATAAGAAATAGCTCCCCGCCCTGATAGGCAGTAACGCGCATTTCATTTACCATTCAATTCTAAAGGGGGACACACAAAACATGAAACGAATGAAAAGCAGCTGGGTTGTCGGGATGCTTCTAGTGGCCATCGGCCTCAGCGGAAGCGTGTTTGCAGACACCAACGAGGAAGCACAACTCTATGACGCGCAGGCGAAGATCGATCAGCACGCCGCGGCCTGGTCCACGAATGACCACATCGACACCTTGGCGAAGCATTTCAAAGTGCCGGCTACAACCGTTCAAGCTCTGAGTACGCACAATCAGGGATGGGGGGCCGTGACGGTCGAGCTGGCCATGGCCAGGCAATACAGCATGCTTCATTCTCAGGAATCTCCGTTAATGACGGATTCCTTAAAGCGGGTGGAATCCCTGAGAGCGGAAGGCAAGACGTGGGGGCAAATCGCACAAAAACTCGCGTTCGGACTCGGCCCGGTCATTCAAGAAGCGAAAAATACGGGAGAGGGCCTGCGTCAGGATGATCAGGCATTGACGCAAAAGAATGTGGAGAGCTCCAAAGTGGAAGAAAACCGGAGAATCATCAGGGAAGAGCACCAAATGGCTCAAGATAAACGAAACGATGAAAGCAAATAAGGAGATTGATATGGACCATATCCAAAAAGCAGCGGGGACAATCACTAAGGACGGGGACAAGGCGATGGAAAGAGTTCATGAAGTTGCGGAGACCGCCTGGGAAAAAGGCCGTGCGACTTGGAACGATTTGAGCGCCCAGGGAAAACAAGCCATGGCGGGCGCGCAGAAAAGCGCCGAAGACGCATGGGAGGATGCTCAAAAGCTCGTACAAAAGCACCCAGGGAAATCCGTTGGGATCGCCCTCCTGGTGGGCGCCGCCGTCGGTGCACTCTTGGCATTCCGCAAAAGCGACTGACACCCCATGACTCGGACACTGGCGGTTGCGCTTGTGCTGGGACTTGTGTTGGGGAACATGTCTTTAATGGCAGATCCCACGGACACCAGCCAGCCGCCCGTTTCTGAAATCAACACTCCTGCCCCGGGCCCCGCGGTGCCGCCCGAACAGCTTGAAACTTTAGTGGCACCCATCGCGCTTTATCCGGACCCGCTGATTAGCCAGATTCTTGTTGCCAGTACCTACCCTCTGGAACTCGTTCAGGCCGGCCAGTGGCAGCAGCAGCACACCGAATTGAAAGGACAAGCTCTGAAGGATGCCGCGGCCCAGCAAAGCTGGGACCCCAGCGTTCAGACGCTGGTTCTTTTTCCCGATGTCATCAAGCGGTTGAATTCGGACGTGACTTGGACCACCAACCTGGGCAACGCCTTTCTCGCGAACCAGGGCAGCGTGATGGACGCCATTCAAAGGATGCGGGTTAAAGCGGAGCAGGCCGGGAAGTTAAAGTCATCGGCTCAGGAGAAAGTCACCACGACAACCCAATCAGGGCAACCCGTCGTCGAAATAGAACCCGCCGATCCGGATATCCTCTACGTCCCGGAATACAATCCGGTGTGGATCTGGGGATCGCCTGTGGGCTATTACTATCCGGCCTGGTATTATCCTCCACCTCCGCCATTCGGTATCTGGTTTTTCTGGGGCGCGGCCTTCAGCATGAGCCTTTATTATCCCGGATGGATAGGTTATGGAGGCTGGGGTGGGTGGGGATGGAGGCCGGGCTGGCACGATCATTCCGTGTTTGTGAACCACTCGTTCATGACACACAATCATTACAACGCGGGCCCCATGGGGAGCCATTCGGCCTGGGAGCACAATACGGCACACCGTGCGGGAGTCGCCTACTCGAATCACGCGGTCGCGCAACATTTTAATGCTCCAAACACGTCACGCCCAGCGTTCTCACGGCCGACCGTCGGACAGGTCCAGCAGCAGTTCCATCAGCGTGCCATTTCACCCGGAGTGGCGTCAGAGCGCTTCGGAAGCCGTTCCGTAATGTCAAATTCGGCCACCAGCAACCGCAGCGCCTTCGGTGGAATTCAGCACGGCTCTAACGCGCGGGTCTATAGCAGCCAGGGACGATCCAGCCTCGGACATGCCGCTGCGGGCGCAATGAACAGGTCCTCTGCGCCTCGAGGAGGCGGCACAAGTGGAGGACGCGGCGCTTCAGGTGGCGGACATGGTGGCGGGGGAAGACGATAATGAACAAATGGAATGTGAAGGGATTTCTGAAGCGCACCGGAGTGGCCGCTTCCATGATGCTCATGCTTTGTCCGGTGTTTTCTTTTTCGGATGCTTCACCCGCCAGCCCTAAAACCTTTTCGACTTCACAGGCCGCCGCCGAAGCCCTGCTTAAGGCTTCGGAAACCAACGATACGGCGGCGCTTGTGCAGCTTTTTGCGCCAAACGGCAAAGATCTGATCGACTCGGGCGATCCAGCGGAAGACATGCGGTCACGCGCGCGATTTACCGAACTGGCGCACAAGAAAATGCTTGTGGTTCCGGACCCCTCGGATCCCGCCAGGATTTTCATTTTGATCGGTGATGAGGAGTGGCCTTTCCCGGTCCCGCTCATTCAGAAGAACGGCCTCTGGATGTTCGACTCCTCCGAGGGTCAAAAAGAAGTTCTGTCCCGGTATGTCGGGGCTCACGAACTCATCGCGATTGAAATATGCCACGGCTATGTGGAAGCTCAAAATCAATATTCTCAGATACATCTGCACAAAGGGATGCCCGAGTACGCGAAGAAGATTGTCAGTTCTGCCGGTCAACAGGATGGACTATATTGGGAGCCAAAGACCGGAGAGTTGCCGCCACCCGTTCCGGCTGATTTCGCGAAAGCCGCCCAACGCGCGGATCAGGGGAAACCGTATCATGGCTATTACTTCCGAATCCTGACGGCCCAGGGGCACGATGCCAAGGGGGGCGCGAAAAACTATATTGTTGATGGTGCCATGACCGCCGGGTTTGCTCTGGTGGCGTGGCCGGTGCGTTATGGTGAAACCGGAGTGCAAACCTTCATTGTCAATCAGGATGACACCGTCTACCAGGCGGATCTGGGCATCGAGACCGAAACAAAAGCTGCCGCGCTGGCCCAATTTAATCCCGACAGTTCATGGGCTGAAATCAAAGCGGAATAATTTCAATTTCCACGTTTCCATCCCATAGGTGTTTGGAGTAGTCCTCCGCTGGTAGTTTCCAAGTAAACGAAAATAGCGGGCTCTCCTGATAGTCAGTCGGACGGGTTATTCCTACCATTGATTTATCGGAGGATTAATTTATGAATCAAATTCACTCAAAAGGAAGCAGCGAAACTAAGGAACAAAGGGGAACCAGCCCAATTCAGAAGCGCGCACAAGCGCTGCGGCCCAGCGATCAGGTGGAAGAGTCCGTATGGCTCAGTGAAATCCAGAACGTCCTTTCGCCCTATTGGGCCGCGCGTTCGGAATTCCAGGCCCATCATGCATGACTAGAGGAACTCCAGGACAAATATGATTCTCAGCTTGTTGGTGATAGGCGGTTTTGGACTATTAGGGCTATCGGTTCTGTGCCCTTTTATCGCGCTCGCTGCCAATTACGTTTTGCAGCGCGGGCCGCCAAAGACTCCACCGTCATTTTCAGGCTTGTCCTCTTTTCCCTTGCGTCTGGAAATAGTCATTCCAGCACACAATGAGGTCGAGCTTATCGGAACGACCCTCGCCAGTATTCACCAGTCCACCCAATATCTCCTGGCTCATCATCGAATCCGGCCGGTTCCCGAGATCCTGGTTCATGTCGGGGCGGATGCCTGTACGGACAACACTTCCCAGGTCGCGCGACAATTCCTCGCCGTTCATGTGACAGAGTTCCGCAAAAAGATCGGGAAGTGGAGTGTCATCAAAACCCTGGTGACAGATTCCGTTTCGGACTGGGTGATGCTCGTGGATGCCGGGACTCTCTGGCCCGCGAGCTTTCTCTTCGACATCGTGCAGCGCATCGCTGCCGGAGAAAATAACGTGATGGCGATCGCTCCCTCTTATCGCCCCCTGAAGGAGGGCTGGCTCCATCGAATCCTCTGGCGCCTGGAAACAGGCCTGAAACAGATGGAGGCCTATTGTGGGGGGCCGATCAGCCTGCATGGGGCCACGGTCGCTTACCAAACCCCTCTTCTTCAGAATGCGCTGGTTTCTTTGGGAAATACGCTCTGGGTAAATGATGATGTGGTCATCCCTCTGACGCTGCGAGCACTGTACCCGAAGGGTGTCATTCTCTATCCCGTCGGAGAAGTCCGGGATGCCGGCATTGAACAGCATCGCTTGGATCTCGGCAGAAGAAAGCGGCTCTTGCTCGGCAATTTGCAATGGGTCAAAACGCTCCTGCCTACCTATTGGCATCGCAATCCCGTCGTAGGAGTGGTGGCAGGCCGACGCATATTCCGGATGCTGTGGGCCTATTGGCTCGTCATGATCGTTTTCGGGGTCGCCATGGCGTTTCATTTCGTCGTCCTTCCGGGAATTGTCACGCTCGGCGTCTTGATGGCCTCCTCCGGAAGCTTCCGGCAATTCGGCGGCGCCGCGCTGGTCTCGCTTCTTGCTCCATTCCTCATCATGCGTGCGAATACAAAAGAGTTGGGTGCCTGGGAATGAATCTTGAAACCGGGATCACGCTGGTCTTGGACTCCAACGTTGGCTTCAATGCCCGTCAAGGCCTTAAACAGAAATGGACCTTGGCGACTTACCTGCTTCCCAATGAGCTGAAGGCACTGAACGATCAAATTGCGGAGTCCGGGTGCTCGAATTGGATCGTCGTTCATCCCTGCATCCCGTTTGACACCAACGGTTCATCTCCACACGACGATGAGACCCTGGTGATTTCCAGAAGAGCCGCCCATGAGCTCAAAAACTACGGCAATCTCATCACAGCGCATCTGCAGGGCCGGCGCATCGTCGACGTGTGGCAACTCCTCAAGGAAATGCGCGGCCGCGTGAACCTCCGGACCGCGGACGCCTGGAGCTTTCTCATGGGGTCCACTTTCCAAAGTCCGCCCATTCTCTTCTATTTTTACTTGAAAACTCTCCTGGAACCGGTGCTGGCGATGTTTCTTCTGGTGCTTCTTTCTCCCTTGCTTCTGGGGGTTGCGCTGGCGATTTGTCTAATGAATGGAAGGCCGATTCTCTTTCGCCAGGACCGCCTGGGGCATCGCGGAAGAAAATTCTCCATGTTCAAATTCCGCACGATGGGCACGACGGCGGAATCGTCCGGTCCTCGATGGGCGAGCGAGGGTGACCTGAGGATGACGCGTCTCGGACGATGGCTGAGGAAGAACCGTCTGGACGAACTGCCCCAGCTTCTGAACGTGCTTCGAGGTGATCTGAGCTTTGTCGGTCCCAGGCCCGAGCGCAAGGAATTTTATGATTTATTGAGTAAAGAGATTCCGCTCTTTACGATGCGCCTGCTTGTGCGGCCGGGGATCACGGGCTGGGCTCAGGTCAATAGCGGCTATGCCGCCTCCTCCGAAGAGTCTAAAACCAAATTGGAATATGACCTTTATTACATCCAGAGCATGTCCCCTGGGATGGACTTTCAGGTGATCCTCAAAACGATCTTTGTGGTGCTGCGGGGGAATAGTGGGCGATAAAAGTTCTTCTCATTGGCCGATTACACTGACCAACGGAGTCGCGGCCGTTTTCAATGTGTTCCTGCCTGTCGCGCTGGTTCGAATCCTGTCCCCGGACCAGATCGGACAGTATAAGGTCTTCTTTCTTTATGTGATGCTGAGCCCCGCGTTGTTTCTGACTTCCGGTCTGACGAACGGTCTGTATCATTGGGTCGGCAAATATCCCGAAGCCAAAGCGGAAGTCAGACAAAGTTGGACGTTTTTGGCCGGGATATGTCTTGCTCTGAGCGCGACTGGACTGATCTTTTCCCGGCCGTTGGCGGCGCTGCTTCGGATTCCGTCCTTGGACCTGAGGCTATTCCTGATCGCTGTTCCTTTTGCTGTAGGTTCTTTGTTCCTCGAGGATTTGATGATCGCGCGCGGCGACATCTGGACCGGCTCTTTTTATTCGGCGGGCTTTAATGTCATCAGGGCGGCCAGCATTCTGGCGGCGGCCTGGTGGGCGCGTAACGTGGAAAGTGTGCTGTGGGTTTTTCTCGCGGGGAGTGTGCTGCGGGTTCTGGTGGAGTGGCGTCTGGTCTCCACCTCGGGAGAAATTAAATTAATATTCTCGCGTGAGAAGTCGGCGAATGTTCTACGGTACGCTTTGCCCGTTTCGCTCGCGGCGCTGGCCGGACTGGCGCTGGCGAATGTGGACCAGATGATCCTCTCGTTCCGGCTCAGCCCCGCCAAATTCGCTTTCTACGCCATGGGCTGCTTGAGCCTTCCTCCGCTTGAGATATTTGAAACCTCCGTCAACCGCGTGCTCATTCCTGGACTTTCACGGGCTTTCGCGGCCAGGGAGTTCTCCAGGGCCTCCGCGCTTTTCGCGGACGCTGTCTCGGAACTCTGGCGATTCCTTTTGCCCGCGACCCTCGGGTTAATGATCTATTCCAGCCCGATCATTCAAATCCTTTTTACGCCGCGCTACCTGGCCGCGGCCGGTTATCTGCGGTTTTACGCTCTTTATTACCTGTTCTATTCACTTCCCTTCGACGCCGTCGCCCGGGCGCGCGGCGACAGCGGGTGGATTCTGCGAATGTCACTTCTGTTTGCTCCGCTTTCTCTCCTGGCGACCTGGCTTGCCATAGGCCGTTGGGGCGCGATGGGCGCCCTCATGGCTGTCCTGGCCATCAAGTTGGTGATGCGCCTGTATTCCCTGACCTACGACCATCGATGCTTTGCCGCCTCCTATGCCGAATTCCTGCCGTTTAAAGAGATCCTGCTTCAAACGGGGCTGGCGTCTGCTGCCGCGGCGTGCTCCCTGCTTTTACGCCCGCTTTTTTCAGACCCACGGCATTGGTTTCTGGTCACGGGCCCGCTTTTCACGCTGGTGTATTTCGGCGGGACTTACGGGCTCTTCCTGAGACGACATTTCGCCGCGTCTGGACCGATCCATGTTTTGGAACTGTCTCAAAGTCTTGGCTTTGGAGGATTAGAGAGAGCCGTCTATGCGCTGTCGCGAACATTGAGCCGGCACGAGCGTTTCAAGGTGCTGGTGGCCGTCTACGATCACGAGGACGGTCAGCCATCCCTGGCGGCGCAATTTGAGGAAGAGGGAATTCCTCTCGTCCGGTGGCAAAAGGGGAAAGGGTTCTCTTTCCGAAACGTTTTTCGCCTTGTGTACATGATCTTTTCCGAGAAGACGCGCATCCTGCATGTCCATGATCTAGGGCCCTTGATCTACGGCAGCCTGGCGAAATTATTTTCGTTCGGCCGTGTTCGCCTGGTGTTGACGCTGCACACCCTCTTGGATATCCAGCAAAATCGCCGGTATCGGCTCTACTACAAACTATTTCTGCATTTTGCGGACCGTATTATAGCCGTGTCTCCGGGCGTTGAAGCCGGGCTTCTTGCCCTTGGAATCAGCCCGGCGCGCATTAGCGTTATTCCTAATGGAGCTTCCTTTTCGCTTCGTACCCGTGGCCGTGAGCCCACCGAGAAACTGGCTTTGAGAAAGCAGATCCTGCCGGAGCTGGCTCCGGATCTCTATGCGGCACGGTGGATGCTCTGCCTCGCGCGCCTTCATCCCGGAAAGGGGCAGGACATCGTCTTAAACCTCTGGTCCGCTCTTCCACCCAGTGTCCGCGCGGAGTCCGTGTTATTCTTCGTGGGGCAGGAAACGAAAGCGGGATATCTGGAATGGCTTCGACAAAGAATTGTCAGCTCACCTGACGCAAGTCGAATCATCATCACGGGGCCTTCCGAACGCGTGCAAGAGTGGATCCAATCATCCGATCTCTTCATTTCGGGGTCACTTCTTGAAGGGATGCCTTTGGCGCCACTGGAAGCGGCGGGTTGCGGTCTGCCGACGCTGCTCAGTGATATTGAAGGCCATCGCTTTCTGGATCCATGGGTCCGGTATTTTGACCCTCAGAAACCGGATGAGGGGGCCAGGAAAATTCTTGAAATCCTGCAGATGCTGAAAGATGAAGAAGGAAATAAACTGTCTGAAACCCGATGGGAATCGGCGGCCCCACTTCGCCAAATGTGGGGCGTGCCCACCATGACGGCATCTTATGCGGAAGCGTTTGAATCGGCGTAAAATTATTCGTGAGATCTAGAAAAGGAGAAATCTTAGATGGCTAATCAAATCCGGAATCGTCCGACTCCGTTACCCGTTCGCCTCCTCTGTATTTTCATGGCGGGTCTGACCGCTTGCAGTACGACGCGTTCCCAGTACGTCTGGCACGACGTCGCCGCGCCGAGTCAAAGGGGAATTTCGAAATCCTCCCAGGTCTTGGAGAGTTGGGGCGCCGAGGCCGAGGGGCCGAATGTAACAGATCCTCAGATAAAACCGGGGTTCTTGTTGGCTATGCGTAGCCTTTCCGACAGCAAACTCAGCGGGGATTATCGGGTGGACTTTGATGGAGGGCTGCAGTTGCCTTATGACAAAACGGTGAATACGACAGGCATGAGTTTGTCTGATCTTCGAAGCAAGCTGGCCGATGTCTATCGTGCCTTCTTCAAAACACAGTCTGAAATTGATCTGAAGGTGAAGGAACGACGGTATTGGATAGATGTCCGAGGGTTGGTAAACAAACCGGGACGGTACCTGATGGAACCAGGGGCGTCATTAGATCAACTGATTGGGATGGCGGATGGAACGAGCAAAGAGACTCCTCCTCAGTATGTGCGGATTCAAAAAGGACAAAAGATGTTTGTTTTCGACCTCAATCGCTATTACAACCAAAGCGAAGATCGCCCGCAAATCCAGGGATGGTACGGCGGAGAAATTGTGTTCTTTCAAAAGGAAATGGCCGGTTCTTCCGGAGAGCGATCGTCTTCCTCGTCGCTGCGGCTGCCCGTATATATGCTGGGAGAAGTGCGCAAACCCGGAGAGTATACGCTGAATCCGGGTTCAGACTTCCTGGATTCTCTCGTTCTTGCGGGCGGCTTTACGGAAAAAGCGGACCTGGATAATATCGAAATCATCCGGCGAACGGCCGGAGGGAAACGGACGTATGATTTCTCCTGGAGTGAGCTCCAGAGCGCGCCGACGCCCGTGCAGGGAGATGTCATTTTTGTGCATGCGGACACCACGCCAAAGGCTGAACGAAGGACCCTTCTGCTCGCCACGGTCATCTCGGCGTTGGCCGCCGTCGCTACCTCGGCGGTCCTCGTTCTGGCTTACAATAAAGGGAGGATATAGAAAATGACCCTGCGCTCATCTGACAGTACGGCGATCGACAGCCGATTGCAGGAGTTCATCCGCTATTCTGAACTCAAGCAATTGGCCTACAATATCGCGACTTTGCAGCAGAAGAAAATGTTTCGCTCTCTGGCGGTCTTGAGCTGTCTGCCGGCCGAGGGGAAAACGCTTTTCTGCGCGGCCATGGCGATGGCCTATGTGGAAACCTGCCGCTCCAAAGTGCTCGTCGTCGATACCACGACAATGCAGCATGAGGGCTCCTTGGTCTTAAGAGACTGCTTTAACGGCTCGGCGCCCCTGGTCGAGGTGTTGTCCCTCGAAGATCTCCGAAACGGTTCTGGAGGATCGGTACCCCCTTGCGCGGCGCGATACCGGGAGGACAATGAACCGGTTCAGGAACCCGAAGTCACTCATGACATGCCGTCCATGAGCTTATCGGTTCCTGGAGGAACCGATCTCTCGCTGATACAAAGTGTGGCCGCAGAACGGTCCAAGCAATATGGATTGGTTCTGCTGGATACGATTTCGCTGAGCGCCAAGAACAGGAATAACGTCGATGCGTTGCTGGTCGCTCACATGTCGGGCGCGTCGGTCCTGGTCGTGAGCCAGAAATTCCTGAATGCGCCGGGTTTAAATGCTTCTTTAAAAGTGCTGAGAGACCCAGCGTTGCATCTCATCGGATTGGTCTCCAACGAGGCTTACTCATGAAAATATCGGTTCCGGAATCCGCATTAAATATCCAGGAGATGCCCGCTCTCATCTCTAAATATCGGCGCTGGATTATCACGGCGACGATCTCAGGCATGGTTCTTTGTACGCTGGCCGCCAGCCAGTTGCCGAAGAAGTACAAATCGCATTTCGTCCTGACCATCTACTCAAAGTATTTTCAAAGTCCGCTCATCGGCGATTTTGTTCCCGAATTATCCGAGTCCGGTGAAATTAGATCTCAGAGGGAATCCTTGATACGGCAGGTATTGACTCCTGAGTATCTCGACCGCCTGGCGGCAAAATATGGAATCTACGGCTCCCATAAAAACCCGTCTCTCTCCTGGTATGACAAACGATTGTTTCATCTTAAAACCTGGACGGATCAACAGGGTCTGACACAGCCGGTCAACCCGGATTCCAAACTCTCCTTCGAGCGCGAAGAGCTGCGCTCACGCATCGAAATCGATTCCCTCAATAGCACAACCTTCAATGTGGGTTTCAATTATTCCGACCCCGCCGTAACCTACGGCGTGACGCGCGACATCTATGCCGAAGTGATTCAAAGCCTTCTGGGGATCCGGGTGCATACTCTCGCGAATATTCGGGATGCCGTTCAGAAACGATTGGAATCCCTTCCACCTCCGCCTCCTCTAGCGACAACGTCCATGGCCCCGACTGCCGTGACCGGCGGCTCGGAAACGGTTGAAGATGAATTGGCCGAAGTTCGCAGGCAGCTGCATAGTGCGACGTCCCAGGACACAGACGAGCACCCGCTGGTGATACAGCTCAGGGCTCGGGAAAGAATCCTCGTGAGCCGGCTGGACAGTCTGCGGGCCTCGGGCTACCGGTCGCTCCGGGAAAGGGCCTCCAGTGAAGCAGGCTCCCCAGAGGGCATCCGCGATATTTATAGCGACCTCACCAAAAAGCTGAACTATCTCAATATCGCGATTGATTCTGACCGGGAACATCAAAGCGATTATTTCGCGACGTTGGAACCACCCCTTTATCCTTCGGCTCCGCTTTGGCCGAAGAAAAGTCTTTTTGCCTTTTGGGGGCTGGCTCTGGGATTGTTCGGCTCGCTTTTCATCGCCGCTCTCCGGGAAAACTTTGACCGCAGCGCTCTCCACGTGAGCGCTCTGGCTCAACAGCTCCGCCTGCCCATTCTGGGAGAACTCCCGGTCGTCCCCTCGAACACGTCTGTGCGTACTTCCCCGGCGGCGGTCTCTGTTCTAAAAACACCGCTTCGCGCGTGAGGGGGCGAGCCTAGGTGGAATCGCTTCCCATCCAGTATCTTCACCTGGAAACAGCCGTTCTCCCGATCTTCCTCGTGATGGTTCTTCGGATGCAACTCGCACGGTCCGCGGAACCGGGATATTTCGTATCGAGGGGCCGCCACCAGATGATCTGGCTGCTGGCCGCCTTTGGTCTATTGGCGCTGACTTTTGGCGCTCTGCTTGCCAACGTTTCGCCGCTCCTGGCTGTGGAATTGGCGGCAGGATTTACGCTCTCCCTGCTTCACCCGGTCAATGCGTTGTGCTTCTTTGTACTCCAGCTTTTCCTGAGGCCATGGGAAATCGTCCCCAATAACGCGCTCCTTCTCGCCTTGCCCCGGGCCGTGGGGACTCTTTGTGTATTTTCCTGGCTCATGCACCCCGGACAACATGGAAAACCCGCGGCCCGAACCTATCGCACATTAAGCCTGCTGCTGGCCTTCAGCATCTGGCTGTTCTTGACGACTTTTCAGACTCCCAATATTGGTGAGACCCAGGTGGATTGGTTCAGCACCTATTTTAAATCGCTGATTGTTTTCGTGATGGGCCTGTTCTTCATTGAAAGCGAAAGGAGCATTTCGGAATTCAAGCTCACGCTTGTGATCAGCGCTCTGGCGCTCATGGTGGTCCGGATCTATCAGTACCACACCGAAGGCCCCGGTCTGGTCCGGCTGGAATCGGGCGGCATGTTCGGCGACCCGAACGACCTGGCCGCGGTCGTTGTCATGGCGCTCCCTTTCGCTCTGGTTCCGGTGTTCAAAAAGGCGGCCCATCTGGGCCAGCAGGTCCTGGGGATCTTGTTCGGCGGGATCTCGGGTCTCGTGATCTGGTATTCGCAATCCCGAGGGGCGATGCTCGGCTTGGCCATGCAGGCATTGACCGTCGGGTATCTCATGAGCAACGGCAAAAAATGGCTCCGCACGCTGCTTCTGGGCAGCCTGCTCGGCGCGGGCTATATCGCCGCCATTAAGGCCATCCCGAGAGAATCCGCGGAAATGCATGCCTCTTCCGAAAGCCGGATCACCTACTGGAAAACAGCCGTCAATATGACGCTTCGCCACCCGATCTTTGGCGTGGGATTTGATCAGTATCCGAAGAACTATGATTCCTACAGTGTCGGTACAAAATACGAATGGGGACGACGCACCGCTCATTCGAGCTGGTTTCTCGCTTTCGCCGAGTCCGGGATCCCGGGAGGCGTTCTCTTTGTCAGCTTCTTTGTGATCGTCCTGAAGACAGCCTGGCGCAATCGGCAGCAATGGCCGGAGCACTTGTATGCCCTGGTCGGGTATGGTGTGGTGATGAGTTTCCTGTCCCATACCTATGTGATGTATATTTTTCTACTCGCCGGACTTATATTGGCTTCGGATTCCCTTAAGGAGCGATCCGAAGATGGATTTTAATCCCGTTTATCCCCCGGCAAGTGCCTTAGAGCACATTCGCGTTTCGGTCATCATCCCCGCTTTCAATGAGGAGAAGGTTATTGGGCAATGTCTGGATTCGCTGATTCGGCTGGATTTTCCGCGCGAGTCCTTTGAAGTGATTCTGGTGGATAATGGTTCGACGGATCGTACGGTTGAAATCGCGCGCTCATTTTCCCCGGTTCTGAATCTGACTCTCCTG
>Ga0182027_10000477_pt1 | contig 69939 bp, 58 predicted proteins | sample 712E1DmetaG_FD_121300 | JGI IMG/M metagenome (GOLD analysis project Ga0182027, IMG submission 121300) | Permafrost microbial communities from Stordalen Mire, Sweden - 712E1D metaG (Illumina Assembly) | ecosystem: Environmental > Terrestrial > Soil > Wetlands > Permafrost | place: Sweden...
AGATAGCGAAGCGTAATGTTGGGTGGTATATTTTCCGATAAGTTACCCAAGTATCCAATCTGACTTCTACCTCCCCAGAATGGCAGATAACCATATTTACTCTTGCCATAGTAATCATAAAGATAGGCCCAGGTTGTATTTATATAAAGAGGAACGGTTACGGAATTAATTACAAAATTTTTTCCGCCCGATTGATCATATGTGTAATTTATTATTTCTTTATCAAACTTGGTTGATAAGCCAAGTTGGATAGAAAGGGGCGTAAAATAACTTTTCGTCCAGGAATTAATTAGTAATATTTGAAATAAGACTATAACGGCTAATACTAGATAGCGTGCGTAATTTTTTTTAATAAGGTTATTCAAAATTAAAGTTACCAATAGAACACCGGCGAACAAAAAGGGACCATAGAAAAAAGTAGAAGTCATGTTTCCATGATTAAAAATGAATAAGAAGAGTGTGCCGCTTAGCCAGATTAATAAAAAAGTTATCAATCTATTATTTATCGCCATTATTTTTCTCCTATAATAAACAAGTAGAATTAACAGCAAAGCAAAAACAAAAAGTTTAGGAAAAGGCAGGAATGTAATTGAGAAAATATTTACAGTTGAGTCAACCAAAGATAAAAGCGCAGAACTGGTGGAAAATCCTGATCCCGTATTACCGACGAGAAAAGACAAAATTATTTGAACAAAATTAATATGAAATTTAATATAAGAGACAATATGCGTTGAAAGCGCGAGCAATAAACCTAAAGAAAAAAACAATCTATCCGACAGCTTTAGCTTTAATTTAAAAAAATATATGTAAAGCGGAACTGTTAAAAGAAGCATCAGATACGCAAAATCGGACTGAATTAATAACCCATATCCAAGACCTATCAGAACGGCCAGCGTTTTGTTTTGTTTTGTAATATAAGTCCAGAGAAAATAAAGAAGCAGAGGCGCTACAAACAAAGCGAATGTCGGATTTGACAACCAATAAGAAAAAGTTACACAAAGCGGAGCAAAAGAATACAGGGAAACAACCATTAAGGCATCCTCATAATTTTTGGTAATCCTATAAGCGATAATCCCCATTACGGGGATAAGTAGGTACAGAAGACATAAAACGAACGTAACTGCCCCTTCGGGATTACCCTGCGATATGCCATAAGCTAAAGCCATAAAGTAGTACCAAATAACACCATGGTTAAGGCCGGGAATGCCTGAAGAGGGGCCCAATATTTTCAGATGATGACCGTGCCAGATTGAATAGGCCTCATACGCATCCCTACCCTGATCATACCCAAAAGTAAACTGGGAAGGAATTAATTTTAAAGCAAAGACGAAAGATGACAAAAGTATAATCGCGGTAATAATTGTGAACAATAAATTCTTTTTCATAAAAAATTATTAATAGGAAACTATAAATGTTTCACAAAATTTTTTTGAAGTTAGATTTTCAATATTAAAATCTGATAACTTAAGATTTGAAATATACTTCGGGAGATTAAACTGATTACAAACCTTATCGTTAAAAATATTGTATCTTTTTCCACTATCCCGTAACTGAGCTATGCTGATCGATTTTTTACTAAATTCCTGAGCGCAGTATACATCGCTGATAATTAATCCCGTTGTATTTTTCAAACCGGTATAATTGCATGGAAAAAATGAAACATTATTTAAAACAAAATTGTTTTGCTTCAAGGCATTATTTATTACATTCGCCGTTTTTTCGTTATAGCGATTTTCATAGAATATATATTCTCTGAAAACAAGTTTTGGATTAGCGGAGAACACCGTTATCGGAGAATCATTACCACTAAGAGAGACATATTTTGAAAGAATGCGGCTTTGAGCTTCAAAAGTTCCCTCCTGTAAAGGAAATTTCAAAAAATAAAAATAAGAAAAATTAAGAAATAATGCCAAATAAATTATTCCGATTCCAGCCAACGATAAATATGCATATTTTTTATGTTTAGATAAATTTATAATTCTGTAGATTCCCACAGCTATTAGAATTATAAAAAACGGAATTATCAGAGCCACGTGAGGCGTGAAATTGCCGTCTAGAGATGACTCGTGCAATATTTGGGGTAAAATTGAAACGGAGATAAAGGCAGAAAAAAAATAGAATATTTTTCTCCGGTACACTAGTGCCCATACTGAGCCGGCAATTAAAAATATTAAATCTATGTAATAGAAAAGACCATGTCCGCTCATCATGAAGAAATAATCGGCATTAGCAAAAAGATAAGTCGGTGAAAAAATATTAAAAGTACTCTTAGCCAGGACTGATCCATAAACTGAATATTTATTCTCAAATATTGCCAAAAACGGACTTTGAAGAGATGCTTTCCTGAAGTCATTCACCCTTTCGATTATTTTAGGATTACTTGACATAAGAAGCTCAGGTCCCCTCGAAGACGTTCCGTATGACTTAAGTTGAAACAAGAAAAAAAACATTAAAAGGCATGAAGATGCAAAAAGTAGAATGTACTGCTTTAGATATTTTCTCTTATTAACATATAAATAAGCATAGGAAATACCCAGCAACATAAACGGTAAAAAAATAAGCTTCGTCCCGATATAAGAATAAAAAGCCAGAAGCGCTACGGGAATTGTCAGCAAAATCTTCCAGCCTTTTGTCACCAGCAAGACATAAAAAACGCAAAGAAAAAATAAGGTAGCGGGACCCGCCTCATACGTGCTCCTACTCAAAAAAATTAACCATGGATTTATCGCGGCGATCAATCCGGCTATAAGGGCCGTATTTTCATCGAACAATTTTCGGGCAATAAGATAAATTAAAACCACCGTCAAAACACCCAATATCGCATTTGGAAATATTAAGCTAAGTAGAGAAAATCCCATAAATCCTAAAACCGGAGCTTCAAGAAAATACGCTAATTCGGCTTGCACGGGCTCACTTTGGGGTGATCTGAATAAAAGCACGTCAACCGAAGATGTTTTTCCTAGAACATCCTTCCCTGTTAAGAAAAAAGATTTTGCATCAAGAGCATAATGAAGTTCATCCTGATTGATCGCATTTGGCACATTATTTAGAAAAATAAATCTTGGTAATATCGCCAGAATTATTAACAATAAGTAAATAAAATTTCTTTTTAACATAATCAATAAGGACATTATCTAAATAATAACCCCTGATAATAGTTCGGGTCAACCGCCGGTTCAAACTTTTCAATTAATAATTTCTCAACAGTAATGCCACCCTTAAATTTCTTTTGTAGAATAACTTGTCCTTGAGTTCTTATGACATTCTTCTTCCAAAAAGTATAAGCTCCTTCATCCCGCGCCATATGAGGATAAAGAATGAGATAGGTCGTTAGTTCTTTGTTCGTAGAAGGAATTTTACCAGGATTGCTTTTCGCTTCCCAGGAAATTAAATAATCCATCCCATGCGTAAAAGTTTCAGGAGTATAAACAAAATAGCCGAATTTACCGCTTCCTGCGTCCTTAAATATCCAATCAACCACCGCTTTTTGATTAAGATATGACCCGGAAGAATTATTTAACTGATACTTTTGAAAATATTGGTTTTGGATAAAAGTAAAAACATTCAAAAAAGTAATTATAAAAAATAACGAAACCAAAATTTTGCCAACTATATTTTCCCAAACAGTTATTATGGCAAGATAGAAAGCGAGAGCTACGGGTATTAATAATCCCAAGACATATTCCGGCCAGATGGGATATGGATAAAAGACAAAGAAACAAAAAGCAATAATCGGAAAGAAAAGTAAGAATATAAATTCTTTTTTTCCACCAGCGGTTGGATTAATTTTATTTTTAATAATCAAATAAATTGCATAAGCAAAGATAATAACTAATAATATTGTTAACAACGTATCTTCTTTAAATAAAACGCTCCTATAAACTCCAAGCAAACTATTGAAATGAGCCGAGATTCTTGCCGCTAAGTCTAAATATCCCTTTCCTTTTTGTCCGCCAGAAAAAGTCGATAAAATTGCAGTTGTCATTAAAAATTTATGACGCAAATCAAATAAGATGAAGGTTGCAAGAGATAAGATGTAAGAGGCAAGAGATAAGAGGATTAGTTTGATATCTTTAACTGATTTGGCGAATAAGCAATAAACAATAAGCAATACAGGGAATAGGACCAAAGGTAATGCAGTTTCAAATTGCAGAGACAGACCGGCAAAAAATGCAGCAAAAATAAAAAAGTATTTGTCTCCTCGTAAAAACTTAATTAAAAAATAAAATAAACCAAGAAAAACAAGCGGTTCTACGTTTACACCAATCGTGTTTTGGACTGTACTCCAAGTTACAGGAGACAAAGCAATTAGTAAGGAAATTAAAAGCCCACCTTTTGATCCGTATAGCTTTGAACCAACTATGTAAGCCGCAAAAACCGTAAATAGTTGCAAAACAATATAAGAATACGTAAAAGCTAGCGGATTCCCTTTACCCAAGATATAAAAAGGAACGAGCATATAGAGCCACGAGGGGCCGTGAAAGAGGCCACCCAAACCACTGTGCGTACCGATCAAAGCAAGGCTGTGTGTATCAACGATATTTTTTACAAGAAGATAATCCCGAGCCTGGTCAAAAAGATAGAAGAAATCTCCCGCCAAAATCATCCTTGAGCCAAGAAGAAAAGACAGAAGAAGAATAGGTAGCAGAAAGAGGTAGGAAGATAAACTATTAATTATTCTATTCATTCATGTTATTTATTTTTTTCTTTTAATCTCCAGGAGAAATGTCCCTTAAGCATCATTTTGTAATCTACCATATTTTGTAAGTCACCCTTTAATTCCACTATTGCTCCAGCTGTTCCCATAACAAGAAAGAAATATGTCCACATTGCAGCATTTTCCGCAATTGACTCTTGATTAAAAATAAACAATACCGGACACAACAATAAAAAGAAAAGCGCTAGAAGATAAGAAATGCTATATCCAAACCGATAAATCATAATTAATATGATCCATAATCCAATCATTATCAAATTAACATAATTATTCATCGTATTCATAAAAAATATAAGAATGAAGATTGCGACAAGATGGATATAAAGCAACAAATATTTTTTTCCACTTCGATACTCAATCGGCACATTCCAATTTTTAATAGAAAACCTCGATAAAAAAGGAAAACCAATATTAATTAACGGCCGCATCAAATAAAACCAGAGAATGTAATAAATAAAGGGAAGCAAATAAACAAATGAAGATATGAGAAAATTAATATCGCTAAATGAATAGTATATTTTTTTTATTAAAAATTCCGGAATCATTGTTTTATTCGCTAAAAGCTGCTGCTTAGTAAATTGATGTTGAGCGATAAAAATTGGAGATTTAGTACTTATTGAAACAGCGTCACCTATTTTACCCTTGGTCGACTCTATTTCAAAATAATATGTTTTATTTATTGAATTTAAAATGATGGGGAATCCAAAAGTAAAGTAATCATTATCTTGAAATTGATCAACCTTATATTGATACTGATAATACCAATCATTTTTGCCGGTTTCTTTTAATCTAAAAATAACGATATCATTATTTATTCTGCTGTAGGTTTTGAATCTAACAGAAACTATACCTAAATTATTTTCCTTTGCCTGAAACTGGGCGGATACCTTTTGTTTCGCGAGCAGCTCATCTGTTTTTAAAGAAATAAAATTACTTTTATTGTAAGCCAATGGGATCACCGAAAAGCTATACTTTGAAGCATAAAATAACGAAAGGACAAACCAAAGAAGCAATAATAAGAGAGGGATTATTCCAAATGTCAAAATCCGATTAGAAGAAATTTTCATAGCTTATAAGATAACCATTATATTAAATTTGTTTATTAATTCTTCTTTGCGTTTCTTGGACAATACATAAAATAAGTAATGCTATAAATGAAACGCCAGCTATAATTATAGTATACGTATAATAAATTTGCTTTGTGTAAATAAGTACCGCGTATAAATTGCTGTTCCCCCTAAATTGAACGGGAATATCTTTTTGATTTATCAACCATCCGTTTCCGAGAAAATTTCCTACAAAATGGTCCTCATCCCTGAGTCCGGAATCAGTCAAAAGTTTTAAACTTCCTAAATCAAAAATTCCAGTGTCATATTGACATCGTTGATTATTCGTAATTCCAAATTCTTTAATTTCCCCAACACATGGATTATTGTTAAATGTATTTTCATCCACAAATTTTAATTCCCATGCTGTTCCATAGGCTTGATTAAGCTGGATTATAAATGGTTTTGACTGATCTATACCGAAAATTTTGACATCATATCTGGTCGGATTAGTCGGCGATATTTTATAAAATACTTTTACACCTTGAAGATTTGAAGGTATATTGATCTGGTCCTGCTCTCTTAATACGATAGGACTCTGTTTTAAATTTAATGAGTTATCCCCAATTTCTCCAATATTTTTGTAAACAACACTCTTTGGAGAGTATATCGTAAAGTCATACTGGTTTTTATTTTTAAAATAATATTGATTAAAGTTATTGTTCTTTACAACACCTAGTAACGGATTTGTGCCGAGAACTTTCTTTGCATCTTTTACGTCCTGCAACTCCTTATCGCCCGTTAATGGTCCCGGTCCTTTTGTCCTTACAATATCATTTGCAATGATAATGTTTTTCAGATTATAAATAACTCGTAAATTTCCCACGACTGTTGTATTCTCTAGTTTTTTTGAGAGCTCAAAAGTATCGCCTGAGGCTAGACGCGGATCACCTAAGAGAATCGAGGCAAACCTTAATCCGTAATTTGGACACAGCGTAGGAATATTTTCTCGATTCATGTACTCTGCCCTCCAGCACACACCTGGAATAAAGAGCGTAGGCTCCGGGATATCATTGCTTGGTCTAATAAAATATTCATAATAGGGAGTGGGTATTTTTGAGAGATTATATTTTTGAAGTTGGAAATTCGATAGATTAAGAAGCGGTAATGTGGCAAATGCTATAAAGAGAATTGTGTAAGCATACAGATATTTCATGCGTTCCTGTGTCACAATTCCAATTAAGATAATAATTGGAGCCGATAGAACATAGAATCCCCAAAACGGTTCATTCGTAAGGAAAGGAAATGCTCGAATAAGAATATTATACCCTTCATTGCCAAAGATATTTGCAAGTCCATAGAATGTAACACCTAATAATACAAATCCAAGATTCAAAAAATATAACCCCGATTGTTGTTTTTTAAAAAATGTCAAAACAAGATACAAAATATATGCAAAAAATAATATACCAATCACTGACCATTCCTTTTGTTCATAAATCTTCGGAGCAACAGATTGAAGAAGATTAAATGCACCATACAATGGATACTTAATAGAAAATCCGCTAAATACACTTCCATAATTAAATGCTGTTTGTGATTTCTCCAGAATCTGTGAAACAAAAGAAAAAAATATAGGAGAAAAAATAAGCAGATATGAAACCGTCAAAATAATAATTCTTTTTATCTGTGGTTTTTGTTTCTTTACAATGAAAAGATAGACAACATAAGGAATAATTACGATAAAATCACTCTGAAAAAATCTAATATAAGAAACCCACAAATATGAAGAAAAAATATTCAATAATAAATATAACAGCCTTATTCTTTTTTCTTCATAGATATACTTGTAATAAGTATAGATAAAAAGAGGAATTACGGCGTTAAAAAATACAGCTCCTTGAAGCGTATATGACAATGGATTAAAGGTATACAGCAAAGATAACAAATATCTTATATTTTTGTTAACAAAAAATATCCCAGAAAATAAATAGAATGAAATAAAAGACAGTAGATATCCACTTAATGCAAATGCAATCTGAGATCCACTGAATCCGAAAATAAAGAAAAGCAATGTCTGAAAACCACTTACCACAATTCTTGTAAAGCTAAATAATCCTTGATCAAAACCAAAAGTGTAACCAAGGTTAGTAAAGACATGTAGCTGCTGCAGAAATATCATTACAGCCTCTTGGCCGGTCTTTGGCCAATATCCCGCATCTTGAAAAAACCAAAATCCAGGACGAAGTAAGTATAAATTTGACGCTAAAAGTAAAAGAAAAAAAAGAAAAATTTTAAAATATTTATTCATAAACAGATACATCCGTCACTAAAAATTTATTCGTCTACTTATCACTCTTATAAAAACTTTTATAACCACCTAATAAAAACCCAAGAACTATTATGATTGCAATAAGACTGATTATCAACGCAACATAAAACCAGCTCTGCGGAGCGTAAAAAATTACCAAGTCGATATTTACCGTTCCGTCAGCGTTCGTGGTATAGTCGCTTGCAGGAAGGGTTTTTCGAATATCTTCTGAAGATATTGTCCACTCATTGGCGTACCCATTGTATTCCTGATGCGATTTTTCAAATATTGGTTTCTTGAATAAATAACCTAACTCCTTACCACTGAATAAATTATATGAAGGCTGACATTGAGAGATATCAACCTTTCGACAGCTGACACTATTATTATCCGCGTAAATCTTCCATTCCTTATTAAAACTCATCAAAAAATATATTGAGGTACTAAGCGAAACGTTTTTTAAGCTGACCGAATACGTAACCGGATTTATAACCGTAAAATCAAGCGGAACATTAGAATTAATTAACGGCGTTGCTTGATTATTTTCGTAAAGTGTAAACGTACTATTACTCTTCACCTTTTTAAAATTTTTATCTAAATCTTGCGCAGTAAGAACATTGCAGGTCGGACATACTAGATCATACCGAAGTAAATAGTACCTAATAGGAAATGAGGATAAGGTTTTATAATCCTTGTGCATAACTGCCTGATCCAGCTTTTGATAGGTTTTACTGTAGACCCCAGAAGACAAAGATAAATACATAAACGGACGAATGGTGATTTTTGACAACAAATCTTGACCCGTAAAAATGTCGTTTTTACCTAACTGATAATTTCCATATTCATATGATGGAAAAGGTAATACATAGCTAAAACTTTTGGTAGCATCTATGGCTTTAGAAATTTCCCGATAGTCACTGGGGATATGGACAATGCGATCATAAAATTTATTTTCAATATTTTGACCATACCAAGCATCGCCACTTAAAAAATAAATATTTTGCGTACCGATTACTGCTAATAGTATCAATATAAATAAATATTTATTAAATTGACGAGAAATCAGAAGCAAAAGTATCGCTACTGATAAAACTACAATAAAACCAAACCGAATGTCCGCTGTCCTAAATACGGAAAAGAAAGGAACGTGACTATATAAAAATACAAATATTTCCCCAAATGGTGGCTGTGCAGCCTTAGCTAGAAATAACGATCCCAGCAATAATAAAACAAATACGCCAATCAACTTATCTATATTTTCTATTTTAAATTTCGGTAATTGAATCTTTTGTTTAAAAAATAAAAACAGCCATTTAAAATATGGGGTAAGATATTTCCTCAACAAACCTAATAAAATCAACCCGTACAAACTTAAGGTTGAAGCAATATACTGAATACTAAAATAAAACTTGTAGAAGGGGTACATTGCCCTAGGCGTCCAAACATTATAAATCCCCCAGGAAAATAACATTAGAATCTGGTACCACAATCCTCCTAGCTCATTTCCAAAAGTTGGCGTAAATACCGAATTATTGTTTCCGGCAGAATGAAAATATTCAAAAGTTATATTGTAAATAACAAAACTTGCCAATGGTAAATAAATTGCCAATAACTTAATCAACCTGAAAATATAATTTTTAAATTCACAGCGATTCAATAACAGATTTATAAAAAAATAAAATATCAGCAATAAGACAAGAGGAGCAAATAACCAAAAAGTAAAAGATGCTAAGAACATTAGTAATGCACAGATCATCGTAGTGCGAATCGAAGACTTATCAAAAATAGATTTATGAAAGAGGTAAATAATTAAAGGGGCTAGAGAATAAGTTAAGCTCAAACCAATATTAAAAGCTCCTCCATGCCAGAGGCTTACCGCATAGGGATTGATGCTATACCATAAGGTAATTACTAAAATTACCAACCAATTTATTTTTGTATTTACAAGTTTCGCTATTTTAGAAAACCCGGAATATGAGAGAAACAATGTAAGCATCAGGGTAATCCATATTTGGACAATTTGCGCTACGAACATATTGGAGCTAAATAAATAAAATATTCCGTAAAAAAGGGCATCCCATGCTTGACTCATCAATTGCCAACTATTATGTACCCCCAGCTGTTCATACTTGCGTATAAATAATCCACTAATAAAGGTTTCAAAGGCATTAAACCGAAAGAACTGATCACCACTATATACGAATTCGTTAACACTCAATTTATGGCTAAACAACCAAGTTAGATAAGTAGCTATCAAAAATAGTATTACTATTGAAATATAATTTTTATTTTTTAACATATTTCTTGGTGTTAATAAAAATTAATAATACAATTAAAATTGATACATAGGAAACCGATACTATAATTCCATTATAGAATAATGATTGCTGTTTAAAGTAAATCTGTAACGATATGTCTACTGTTCCATCATTATTTACATGGTACGCGCTTGATGGCAAATGCTGCCGAATATCGGCTGCAGAGAAACTCCACCCATTCTCATAACCACCTACCTGCGTGTGCGTATTTACGAAAAGTGGTTTTTTCCAAAAATAGCCAATTTCCGTAAATATCATAGATAGAACATTACGCTTGCAATCTTCTTTTATGTCTTCCGGCAATATTATCCAACCTTTGTTAAAACTTTGATTAAACGTCAACAAAAATTGGCTAGAAACATTTTTGATAAACACGCTGTATTTTACAGGACTAATTCTCTCAAATTGAACATTTTTCCCTTCGACGATCGGTTTAGAAAAATCGTTAATAAAAAGACTCAACTTATCATTATCAATTATTAATCGATAACTATCGGTTATCTCATTTTTAAGCTGAGCGCTAATGCTGGCTATTTTAATGTCTTTAATATCCTTAATATCCCCAATGTTCTCAGTGTCCTCAACATCCTTTCTTAACAAGACATATCTAATCGGAAAATTTTTAAAACTTTCGACATTTTGTAATTTTATGGACTCATTCAATTGATTAAAAGCTTCTGAAGATATACCTCCTCCACCGGCCGTATACAAAAATGGCAGTGCGGAAATTTTGGCCAACATATCTTGCCCAATATAGTTTTTATCATTTTCGAGCCTAAATTGAGTAAAGGCTGAGCCCGGCAGAGACAGAATATATCCATATTTAGAATCATTATTAATAATGTCAGCTACCTGATTATATTCTGGCGGAATCGTCACTATTCGATCGGAAGATGTCTTAGTATTCTCTCCGATTATGGCAGTTCCCGTAAAGAGTAGTCCTCCCTGTATTAGGATCACTAAGGTCAAAAGTCCAACAAATATTTTTTTACGGTAAGTAGACGCAACAATTAATAACAAAATAGCCAAAACCAATACTATGCCAAAACTAAATTTACTGTCCGGCGAACGAAAGATTCGAAAAAGAGGGAAATAATTATATAAAAATAAATATATTTGTCCGAAGGGCTCTTGGGCCCCCTTAACGAATAATAAACAGGTTAAAAATACCGACATCAAAACAATGGAAATATTATTGATTCTCCTTCTGACCATTCCTATCAGAATTAATCCATAGATTATTAAAGGAGCCCCTACGAAGGCAAAACTTTTAAAGTATTTATAAAAGGTGTAAATATTACGTGGCTCCCAAATAGTATAAATTCCCCAGGAAAACCACATAAATATTGGATAAAGAAAACTTCCCTGTAGCATGCCATAGGTATCGCCTCCGGCTAAATTTACAGTTTTAGCACCATTTATAAACATGTCGTAAAACACCATGAATACCAGTGAGCAGAACGGAATAAACAGAAAGATAAGCCGTGTAATATTTTTCAATATTGTCAATTTGATTCCCTTACTTAGAATTAAAAGAATTATTGTGTAAACGCCCAGACACAATATGAAAACAACAAATAGATACAAAGCGAATGACATTAAAAATAATAATAAAACGGCAATAATTGCCAAACGCATGGTGCGCTTATTAAATATCGCTTGGTGATAAACATAGAACGTGAGGGGCGCGAGAGCATAACAAATTAATAAAGTTAATGAGAATGCATTTCCGTGCCAATAAACCAGAACAAGGGGATTGAAGCTATACCAAAGAGACACAAATAAGGGTATTATTGTATCTTTTTTATTATGAAATAATCGATATAAGTATACAAAACCAATAAAAGGCAAGATAGTGATTATTAATAGCTTTAGAACATAAGAAATGACGATTGTTATTTCAAGAGGACTATGAATTGCATAAGCTAACCAATAAAATCCACGCTCATAGATGTCGACAAGGAGCGCTGCGCTACTGGTTGTCCCTAAATCAATCGGATTTTGAGTATAAAAAGCTATGGCACTTTCGTATTTACTAAAAGATAAATACTCATCATGAATAAACAAAAAATGAGTAGAATCCTGAAAATGTGTAAAAACCCAAGTCAAAATAAGCGACAACATTACTAAACCAATAATTATTTTTTTATTCATATTATAAAAATGATCATATCATACCTAATTGACAATCGATATTAGAAGAAATTGCAGAGCAACCTACGGTTATTTAATCCGTTTAAGGTAGCCATTGGGATTAAATGAAATATAAAATTTCTCTCGAGTTTTATCGACAACAAATTCCCTATTTGTTTTCATAAACTCCAACAAGGCCTCCATCGGTCCAGGACCGTGTTCCTCATAGACGGGGTGCCCATTGACGTTGGTGTCTTCAACAATGAGATAACTATTTTTCGATACTAATTTATGATAGATTTTCAGTTCCTGAAGAACATACTTCATGCTATGATCAGAATCTAAGATAACCATTACTTTATCTCCTTTTTTAATCAAGCTTCTCACTTGATTAACAACAGCAGTAGCAATAGAAGAACCTTTTATATAAGTAATCCTTTTATGCTTCGGGCGATTAGGAATATCGAGAATATCAATGGTTAAAACTCTACCCTTACCTAGCAAGTCACACATTGATGCCAAATACAAGGCTCCTCCGCCAAAAGCTGTGCCTGCCTCAATAATTAAATCTGGCTTAACATCATATATAATTTCTTGATAGATAAATAGGTCGAAGGGACATTTCTGAATTTCAGTTCCTAAAAATTTAGCACTACCCCAAGTTTTATCAATTAACCTTGAGTTATAAAATAATTTATGAAAATTATCTACAATTCTTTGTTGCTGAAAAGGAAACATCTTAGATACGGCGAACTTCAATCTTACAGAAATCACGTATTTTGCTCTTTTAGCATAGGACAATATTTTTTTTATCATATTAATATTCTTACCGATTTTATATCAATTAGTTCTTCTAATACAATAGCCGAAATTATCTATAAGCAGTAAATCCAGTCTTTCGCTTATCGCTAATGGTGCGATTAATTGATGCTTTATAAATTAATTCAGCTTTATTTTTCCCATGAATACTAATTAGCTTTAAGTAATAAATACTTTTTAATAAAAATGTGGGGGTAAATAAATAGATTATTGGGAACATTGCAACCGCTAAGCTATATATGCCATAGTATCTTATCATCGTTCGTATTGTTTTCCTGGTTGGACTACCATTATATTTAAAAAGGCCTAACTTCTGCGATAAATACAACTCCAAGGCTACAGGCAAATGCCTTATAGCCCAGTTAATAAATTTTTGCTTATCAAAATTATGTTTGATAATAAAAATTGCCTTAAATTGATCTATCAAATAAAATTTAAAAAATTCTCCATATTTGTATCCGACATTTCTATGTATGACATTGCGTGAAATCTCACAAAATTTAAATTTATCCTCCAACAACATAAGCCCTAAGGTAACTTGAAAAAAAATATTATCTTTGTAATCTGTTTTTTTTATTTCATCGAGAGGTATTCGACGTTCAAATACGTCGATCGACAAGAATGTCATCCTCATGAGCGGTTGATATGTCTCCATCTGTTTTTCACTAGTGTAGATCTCATCTTTACTCACACCTGCTACTAATTCCTGACCATACGCATTTACCCATGACGTATTAAAAACCGCGACTACAGGCTCGTATTTATTTAATGCAGCAATTACATCGCCTACTGCGTTTGGTAAAATCGTATCATCATCGCAAACATACCAAATATAACGAGTCGTAGCTATCTCATATAGCCTACATACATTACCACTGTATCCGAGATTGACTTCATTCCGATGATATACCAAATTTGGCATCTGCTTTTGATATTTCTTAACCATCTTACCCGTCTCATCTGGAGATCGGTCATCGGAAATGAGAAGAATAAAATTCTGATTTGGTTGATTCTTCAATTCTTGAATAATCTTTTCCAGAGTTTTCGAACGATTGTAGGTTGGAATAGCAACTGTGAGTATTGGAGTTTTAACCATATTATTTTTGCTTAGCTACAATCATGATTTGATAAGCAAAAAGAGTTGGGAAAAGAAATGTTAACGGCTTAATGTAACGCAGTATCCCAAATTGATTGTAGGGCTTAATACTTTCAATTTCTAAGCCTACAGATTCTACCATCCGTGCCAAAGAAGAAATCGTATAAAATCTGAGATGAGTCTTGTCCAGAGTGCCAAATTCTCGATACTCCCACTTACCCAACAATAATAGTATCCTGTTGAGTAAAAATGCCACATTCGGTAAAGATATAATTATCTTTCCATTAGGAGAAATCATTTTAATTAAATTTTTAAGAACAATTTCGGGATTAATTAAATGCTCCAGAATATCTGCGCAAATAATGACGTCATATTTCTGATTAAGCTGTTCAAAATTAATTTCTTCATTGTTAAAATTTATTAAATACGTTTTACGATATCCATTTTTTTCAGCTTTCTTTAGAACGTCTGCTCTTACATCAACTCCGTCAACAACACAATGCTTTTCTACTATAAGTGCCTTTCCTAAATTACCGGTCCAGCATCCCACATCCAAACATACGCTTTTATCACTAATTTCGTTAAGTACCACCCTATTTAGTGAATAACCATAGTTGCCTGAATTTATCAATGTAGAATCTCTCATATTCTTAGACTTTTCGCTACTCTAGTTGGTTCTTGGTCTTTAACAATACTTATACCTTTTTAAGAATTATTACAACTTCCGTTGCTCCGCCCACCCAAAAACACCATACTCTTTCAAATGCTGTTGGAGACAAATTAATCAAATAATTTAAGATCCCGACGAATGGCCTTGCAAGCCATGGACATTGATTAGGATGTACATATTTGGCATAGAAACCGTCGTTTGGATACAAGCCAAGATATTTTATTTCTTTTTTGACAACCGCAAATTCTACATTTGTATAAAAATGCTGATAATTATTTTTCTCAAAACAATCAAAACTATAATATCCAAACGGCCTAACGTGAGTTATGTCGGTAAAAGCTCCCATACTGGAAAAGTGAGGGACTCTCATGTGCAAAATTCCTCCGGGCTTTAAGATTCGATGAATTTCCTCTAGTTTTTTAATGGGATCATGCAAATGCTCTAAAACGTGATAAAGATGTATTTCGTCAATTGAATTATCCCTAAATGGATAGGGAACAACATTTAGATCATGCACAACATCAACATAATCATTAATCATCACCCTATCTACTCCAATTGAGTCGGGAATCCTTACTTTGCCACAGCCTAAATTAACCACTATTTTTTGATTCTTGCTCATATTAATTTATTCCATTATATATCTCTATCAGTTGATTAACGCGATTATGATAAGTATGGTCTTTCAAAACTCTTTTTTTACCAGCTTCAATAATCGACAATCTCATCTTCGGATTTTTTATATAATAATCTATTTTATCAAACCAATCATTTTTATTCTTAGCAATAATTATTTCTTTCCCTCCTACGAAATACTTCCTTATGCAAGCAACATCATCCGTTATTTCAAATCCTCCACAAAGCGGAATCTTGAATGTACGCTCATTGCAATCTCCTCCAAATTTTCTTTGATAATTTTCGTGGATATTGAGTGAAATAGTTGAGGAACTGTAAATTTTACGTTCATCTTCAAGATTTAATTTTGGTTTTTGTAAAGATTTTATATAGGGAATATTGAAATACTGTCCAACTCTCTGCGCAAAACCCAATAATTTGTCTGAATTTGACCAATCCTGTCCGTAAAGACGCAGATCATATTTCTTCTTTAGAGGAAATACTTGTTGTCTTAGAAAATTAGCTTTATCGGGTAAATTAGTTCCAACAAAAGAAATATCCGCTTTATATTTTTTATCATAATCGAAATAATGAATAGTTTTATCAGCAGCAAGTAAAACGGTATATGGGTGATTCCCTGTTGATTTCTGAAAACCATTCATTCTTTGATCACCTTGTTCGCACACGTTGTAATAAATATCCCCATAATTGCCTGCCTTGATTAAGTCAATGAATTTTTTGTTCTGGGAAATACTTGGAGTTTCGTTAACCCTTATTCGTGACAGTGGTGAATTCCAGAAACCAATGCTTACAAATACTTTCATTTGTTTTTTGTATTTTTTGATTATTTCTGGATCAAGATATTTCATATAATATTTACTCATGCTAGTGAACAAAATGTCCGGTTTAAAAGTCGCAATAACTTCATTAGCATTATCGTCTGCCGTTAGCACCTGAAATGCATGTCCCATATCCTCAAATGCATGCTTATAACCGTAATATATCGTTCTTGCTGCATAAATTGTATTTAGCGAAGGTGCCTGAAATAAAATTTTCATATTCTGCTATTTCCTGCCAAAAACATAATAAATAGGTGCAAATAAAGTATTTTTACTAAACTTGTAGTACAAATCTACCAAGAATTTATTTGACATTTTTTTTGCAGATGGATGAAAAGCAAATGATCCGCTTTTTATATCATTAAATTTTGCCTTCTTATACAACTTGGTTAGTCTATGTAGGGTATAGCTCAATTCATAACCGTGATATCTATTTAGCAATGCGTAATTCAATATTCGTATATGGATAATTTCGAATATCTTTTTAAGAGGCATAAAAGATGGGATATTATTCCAAAATCTTGTAAGCCAAAATAAATTAAATGCAGGAATAGTATTAAATGCTACTCCGTTTTTTTTCAGAATTTTATATAGACCCGCAAGAATTCCTTGCGTATCTTTAAAATGCTCGATTACTCCTCCACCGTAAATAAAATCAACGGAATTTGGTTTAATTGGCAAATAATTAATGTCTGCGTGAACTAATACATATTTTCTCAAACCTATTTCGTCAAAATATTTTTTTAAAGATATAAGAACTTGATAATTAAAATCTATACCCATGAAATAGCAATGATATTTCTTGCCAAGATATTCCCCTATGTAACTGGGTCCACAACCAATCTCCAAATAGATCGTATTTGATGTGAAATGATAATCTTTACAGATATATGATATGTGATCTCGAAGCTTATTGTCGCGAAAATCAATTCTGTCAACCTTAAGTTTTTTAAGATTAAAATCATAGATCTTCTCCCAAGTTTCTTGAGATTTTCTAGCTTCATTGGATAACGATAAGTCTGTTACCCAAATCCCATTATTATCTAACTTGAGTTTCCCCTTATCTAAAATCGTTGTTATATCCATATGACTAACTTGGCTTAATGCAAATTTTATTTTTATTCTGATTTAACCAACCACCCCACCAACTAAATGTACTGTTGGCAATTATATTATGTTTGCAAGCGCTCATCAAGACAATATCTTTATAAGCATCTTTTCCTTTATTATGATCAATAAAATGAGTTTTATTTGTAATTTGCTTGAAATTATCTTTACACCAAGAAATATCATCAGAAAAAACAAAGTACTCTGAATTGGGCATAGATTTCTCAATCTGCTTTATGGCATCTACATAGTAATCAAGGCCTATGAATTGAAGCATGTTTGCTTTATTGGTTATGTAATCTCCCCTCCTTACATGAATGCTTACCGATGTCGATGCTTGTATTTGCTCTAGAATTTTTATATTTTTTTCATCCAACTTTTTTTTTGGTGTAAATTCTTTTCTAATAATATTCTCTATTTCTTTAAAGTATCGCTCATCCTGCCAATAGCCTTGAATATATGAATCATTTTTTGTAGATAGATAGTCGGAGTTAAAAACATACGGATATCTCTGTGTCACAACGTGTTTATTGAACTGAATTTTATATCTTTCATCAAGAAGATATAAAAAGCGATTGAAAATCCGGTTTCGCATAATACCAAACTTCTGCAAATCACCTACCGTCGCTAATGTAGCTGAGATATTAAAAACACCCAACTCGAATTCTCTCTGCGTGTTAAATAGCGCATTAGCGAAATGCAGCTTAAGATTCGTTTTGTATTTTTCCGCAATTGCCCTACCAAATGCATATTGGAACATTTGATTACCCAAACCTCCGGTAAGATTGACTATAATCATATTCTTGAATTACGTAAAAAATTAAATACCCTTATTTTTATCGCCGAAGGTATAGGAACGAAATAGATTGAGAACCAATGTAATCGATTATATAAAAAGTCAAAAAATGACATTCTATATCCATGACCCACGCTATACTTGTTCCGAATTGCAATTGTTTGAAGTTCCATTTTTTTGGTTGACCCGGTTGTCATCGATTTATCGACAATGCGATATTTGATTAACGCATCCGAAAGATTGGCAAACTTAGCAATTTCGCCCAGCCTGAAATAGAGTTCATAGTCTTCGGCCGGATTGTACAAAGAGTTATAGTATCCAACTTTGTCCAACGACGACTTCCTAAGCATAATGAGGGGATGAGAAAAGGGACTGTATCTAAAGACCTTGCTTCGTATTTCTACGTCGGTACAAGAGTAATCTCTGCGTCCGATTTTTTTGCCCTTCTCATTTATTATTTCCATGCTCCCACCCAGTATTCCCACTTCCGGGTGTTTTTGCATATATAAAACCTGTTTTCTTATTCTATCGGGATAACTCCAGTCGTCCGCATCCATCCTGGCAAGAAATTTCCCTTTCGCCACTTTAATGCCTACATTAAGTGCCTTTGCCATTTTCAGATTTTCTGTGTTCCGAAGCAGCACTATCCGATCGTCCAACTTTTTATACTTTTCTACAATCGATATAGTTGAATCTACGCTGTTGTCGTCAATAATGATAAATTCAAAATCTGTAAATGTTTGATTGAGAATGCTTGTAATCGCTTCTTCGATATACTTTTCCGCGTTGTACGACGGCATGAGGATAGAAACGAGTGGATTTTTAGATTTTATTTCTGTTCCTGATACCATTTAATTGTTTTTTCTAATCCTTTCTCGAAATTAGTTTTTGATTTAAAACCAAATTCTCCCATAGCTTTGCTTACATCCAGTTTTCGTCTTGGTTGACCATCCGGCTTAGTGGAATCCCAAACTGTCTTGCCTTCATATCCAACTATTTGTTTTATCAACTGCGCTAAATCCTTAATGGGAATCTCAAATGAAGCACCAATATTTATTGGGTCCGGCTTGTCATATTTCTGTGTAGCAAGCACGATTGCCTCTGCGGCATCTTCAACATAAAGAAACTCCCTGGTTGCCTTTCCAGTCCCCCAAATAGTAACGGTTGGTTGATTTAGCTCTTTTGCTTCAACGAATTTTCTAATTAATGCAGGTATTACGTGAGAGGAACGAGGATCAAAATTGTCCCCCGGCCCATAAAGATTTACAGGAAGAAGAAAAATTGCATTAAAGCCATATTGCTGGCGGTATGCCTGAGCTTGAACTAGAAGCATTTTTTTCGCAAGCCCATAGGGAGCATTTGTTTCTTCAGGATAACCAATCCAAAGATCCTCTTCCTTAAATGGAACGGGGGTAAATTTAGGATAGGCACAAACAGTACCCAAGGCAACAAACTTCCCTACTCCCGCTTGCCTAGCCGCCTCCATAAGTTGTGCACCCATCATAATGTTATCGTAAAAGAGTTCTCCTGGTTTTTCCCTATTGAAGCCGATCCCCCCCACTTTAGCCGCCAAGTGAATAACTATATCTTTGCCTTTTACTGCCTTTTTGCAATCTTCCCATATCCTAAAATCCAACTCGGAGGATTTGGGAGAAAATATATTTTTTTCTTTTACTCCAATTGCAATAAGCTTTGAAAGCAAATGTTTACCTAGGAATCCATTCGCTCCTGTAATTAAGATTTTCTTTGATTTGATATCCATTTTATCGTTGGTTTATTTTAAAGTATACGATTTAAGCATTCAATAATCAAGATTGACGCCTGAAGATGTTAATGCATATTTGCTAAAAGTTCTATTTTATTGGTATTATCAATTTTAGATTGATTAATATGCAAAGTTTTATTTCATTTTTCAAACGTCATGGGATACTAATTCTTTTTGTTTTGCTCTCAGTTTTTTCTCTGTATTCCACATACCTCTATCTGACTATCGGACAAAGAGGTTTTGACAAAGTTCTTATCAGTCTTGCAACTCAGTTTGTTTCCGGCCACGTAGCGCTCCCAATTTATAACTTGCCGGTCAGAGATATTTCCGCCTATTACAACAATTTTTATGTTTATTTCGGACCTCTTTCTTCCATTCTTCTCATGCCATTTGCCTTTTTCTTTAAAGACTCTTTCCCGCAGGTTACAATCGGTGTTTTCTCAATGATTGTATCATTCATAGCTGTTTACTTTATTTCAAAAAAATTTAAATTTAGCTCTCTTGATTCGCTTTGGCTTTCTCTCTTTTTTGTTTTTTCGACAGTCTTATTTAACTCAAGCGTTATCAACATTACCGCCTATCAGGTCGAAGCCTTAGGGGTACCTTTCGTACTACTGGCTATCTGGGCCTATCTTTCAAACAGGAATCCGCTTTTGATCGGTCTTTTTATCGGACTGGCCACGATGACCAGGTTTACCTTGATGTTGAGCGTTGTTTTCTTCTTTTTTGAATTATTACAAAAAAGATTTTCATTTAAAAAATTCCTCTTAATGTTAATTCCTATTATTATCGCGTTGTCACTTTTGGGCGCTTATAATAATCGACGCTTCCACTCCGTGCTTGAAACCGGCTACAATTATAATATCTCGACCCGCGATCTACCTATCGGAGCTAATCTTAAATATGGTGATAAAAGCATTATGCATGTGCCTGCCAATCTTTATAGCTTCCTGGTCATGGCTCCTGAACCATTGAAGGAAAAAAGCGACGGATTTATTCTTAAATTCCCGTATCTGAAAGTAAGTCCATGGGGAGTGGCAATTTGGTTTACTTCACCGTTATTTCTCTTGCTACTATGTCGATTTAGGAAAGGCACCTACACCCTTTCCGCGGGCATTGCCAGCATCGTTCTCGCCGCCCCCGTATTCCTTTGGTACAGCGTAGGCTACGCTCAGATCGGATACAGATATGCCCTGGATTTTCTGCCATTTCTATTTCTGCTTTTGATTCCTTCACTTTTGCCAAAGTTATCCAAAACTGCAATTATGTTAATAATAATCGGAATAATCTTCAATTGTGTTTATACTGACAGCATTTGGGAAATATATCCCCTATTTGGAATTTATCCCTAATCAGCTTTTAGATCTTGGGTCGTCGTTCTTAGAGTATTCCAAGAACTAAGAACTAATAACTATTACGATTCTTATCATAGTAGTGAAGGATTTTTAATCTGTAAAAAACAGCAGCAGTATCATAAAGCATAGAAAATATTGTGTTCCAAAAACCAATAGAGGTGAAACTAGCAATCGAGCTCCCCCAATTAAATGTTAATTTTACGGGCGCCTCATAGATTTTTTTATATCCCAAAGAATATGCAACTGTCAGGACCTCAACGTCGAAAGCAAACTTTTTAACAATAATTCTCGAGAATACATCTTTTGCAACTTTTCTCTTAAAAAACTTAAAACCAACTTGCGTGTCTCTGACATTGAAGCCGAAAAGAAAATGAGTCAGATTTCTATAGCCCCATGAAAGAATCTTTCTTGAAAGTGGATAATTTACTTTTGATTCCGGATGAAGTTTGCTCCCAACAATGATGTCCGCTTTGTTCCATTCCATCAAGTCCAAGGCCACCGATATTTCAGATGGATCCAAATCCATCCCTCCATCTATAAAACCAATTACATCTCCTCTCGCCTCCAGGACTCCACATCTGACCGCGTAGCCTTTGCCCTGATTCTTCTCGTAGCCTATTATTCTTAGATCTTTGATCTTAGATCTTGGATCCTTGAGGATCTTAGATCGTAGATCTTGGAGGAGATCGTAGGTTTTGTCTAAGAAACCATCAACAACAACTATTATTTCATGTTTGAAGGAAAACGAAGATAATACTTTATCCAAGTTTTTAATATCCTCTACGATTGTCTTTTCCTGTTTATAAACAGGAACTACAAGGGATAAAAGCTTTATTTTTTCCATTAAGAAGAAATATCAGGAAACTCTTTGCGCACTAAATTCCATGAAAAAGGCGTGCCGTCGGGCATTTTCATCTGAGCATCGGCATACGGAATCCGTCCTTCTTCTTTCGGATTATATAGTCCTGTTGGAAAGTTAATCAGAATCGCCGGCTCCTTGGAAACGACCATGAATCCGTGCAGGGTACGTCTCGGAATCAAAACCATATAGGGATTTTCCCTGGCATTGATATAAAAAAGATTAACTAAGCCTTTGGTAGGCGAATCTTCCCTATTATCCCCAATTGCTACAACTATTTCCCCTTTTACGACAGAGAATCTGTCATCCTGAACCGTCGGATGATAATGCCAAACATCTTCGTCCCTAGCCAAGCCTGAAGGGGTTTCGGAATAATATTGCATAAAAAATTCTCTTCCTTCACCGACAACGTCCGTCCAATCTCTTTTTAATGTTTCAACCAAGACTCCGGAAGCATCCGCATTCACCTTGTAAGGATGCATTACCACATCTTTTATTAATTTTACGTTTATTTCATTTTCCAAAGTTATTAATTCCATAGCAAAAGTATATCATATTTTGAATATAGAATATAAGATATGCGAATTATGAGGGAAGAGGAACTTCCACTATATTACCAATTCTTTTATATTCGCCATAAGTCTTTATGTAGTAAGTTACTAAAATCGAAAGAAGAATTAATGATACCAAAAGAGATATCGCAACTACCGCGAAAAGAGAGTCATGATAAAGAGTAATTAACAGCACTTGACTCAAGGCCGCAAACAGAACCGGAATATAAACATTGGTTTGTTTTATTGATAAAAAATAGTAGACAAAAAGCGTAATTAAAGAATAAGTTGTTATAAATATGCCAAATAAACCCAGCAAACCGGATGCGGATCTATATATTTCATTTTTAATGAAAAAGCTTATCGAAAAATCAGGATATAAAAAATAAAAAGCAGTAATAAGGATTGAGGGGATAGATACCAAAGCAATTGCCATTTTAAAAATACTGTTATAATTTTCATTTTTGGCATGCTTCTTTACAATCAGAGGAAACATTACTCCTCCAATAGACCCCGTGAAGAAAAATATTACTTTTCCAACCAACGATAGGCCTGCATAAATACCGGCATGCAAGGGATCAAAAAAATGCTTTACAAGTAAAATATCTGTTGAAATTAAAGACGTCATTCCTAACACCGCAAGAGAAGAAGGAATTCCGTAAGAAAGAATACTCTTGAAACTTATTTTACCGGCTTTATTTATTTTACTTATGAAAACAGGTTTTAAATAAATAAAGCCAAAGACGGAAGGAATTACTCCGGCAATAAATACCGCCCATATTGCGCCTTTTACACCAAAACCCAACAAAACTATTCCCGCTCCAAGAGCAAACTTCAAAACAGAACCTAAAAGAGTAGTGAAGGAGATATATTTAAAAGCCAGCTTTGCCTGCAGTAATCCGGCACTTACTATCCCAATATATGCATATGCGGCACTGATTCCAATGATAGGAATTATTGACCGATCAGCAATCTTAAAAAAACTTCCAATAAAGCCGGAAAAAACAAAAAAACCAAGAAAGACAAACATACTAATTGCGACAAGAGGTTTTATGATTTTTAAAAAAAGTGCTTTAACGGATCCATAGTCTTCCTCTGCAAAATGGGAACCGGCAAAATTTACGATTGAAGGAACTATAGACCCGGCGGGAATCCCTATAAGACTAATTAAGGAAAATGTGCTAGCCAGGATACCAAATCCTTCCACGGTTAAATTTCTGCTCATGAATATACTAAAAAAAAAGTTAAATAGGTTGGCGACTATGGAGCCTGCAAAAATAAAAAGACTGCCGGATACCAATTCATGTTTTAAAAAATTTTGGATCAAAGATAAAAGTTTTGCTTTCATAATTAAACTTTAGGAAGACCTCTCAAGAGGAAATAAGATTTTTCCAATCGGTAACAAATTTTTCAAGCCCTTTTATAGTTAATTCATTCTTCAAATTCATTTCCCTCCAGGCCTCAGCCGAAACAAGTGTTTTTTCAAGTACTCCTTCGTAAGAAATTTCCTTGAACCCACTTTTATAGTCAAAATTATTGTCGGGAATAGGGCATCCTTTTCCCGCCCACTCCGCTAAGACTTTAAATGGCGCAGTTATAATGTCGCATTCGCCCCTTAAACACGCCATAAATTGTGACATGTTTCTGACGCTGGCGGCCAGAACTTCTACCTTATTGCCTTCATAATTTTTATAGCTTTTTAAAACATTAAAAACCAGACTCAATCCGTCTTTTCCTATATCATCTAATCTTCCGATAAAAGGCGAGATGAAAACGTCTCCTTTTTTCGATGCGTCTTTTGTTGCCAAAGAAACTGCGGCTGCTTGTTCTTCAGTAAAGCACAATGTCATATTTACATTTATTCCTTCTTTGACTGCTTGATGCGCTGCCAAAAGACCTTCCTTTGTAATTGGAATTTTTACGTGAGCGTTTTTGACCCAAGAAGACATTTCTCTTGCCTCCTTAAGTATTTGCGGCGATGTCGTATCTGAATCAACGTAAACTTCAACGGATACTGAACCTTGGGGGATAAGTCCTGAAATTTCTTTAATTGTTCCTTTATAAAAATCTCTTATTTCTTTTTCTGAAAATCTTCCTTCTTTTTTAAGTTTATCTACAACTTCAGGATTATTAGCAATTAAGCTCGGATTTGTAGTCTGACCGTCGAGAAATCCAAGCACTTCAATTGCTTTTATTGTCTCTTTCGGATCTCCGCTATCAAGAAATATTTTTGTTTTTAAATTCTTCGGCCTAATATTTTCCTTATTCATTTATCTGTTAAGTAAGATTTTACAACATTTACCTATAAAACGATACTTTTATATACGTCCATTGTTTCTTTGGCCATTTTATCCCAGGTAAATTTCTTTGCTTGAATTAATCCTTTTTGCGAAAGTTCTTTTCTTAAGGCCAAATCTCCGAATACTTCTTTCATACCTTGAGCAATACTGTCAACGCTGTAAGGATCAACAATCCTTGCGGCATCACCGGCCACTTCGGCCAGAGAACCTTCTTTTGAAGTCACCGCCGGACAACCGCAGCTCATGGCTTCCAAAACCGGCAAGCCAAAACCCTCATAAATTGAAGGCATAACGAAAACGGTTGCCACATTATATAATGCAACTAAATCTTCCGAAGAAACAAAACCCAATCTAGTTATTAGATCTTGGCTCTTTGATCGTTGATTTTCAATCATATTTTGAACTTTTAATAAATCTTTGTTCCAGGGATTATTAATGTCGGTTACTTTATCAATTAAGGCTTTTCCGATCATTACAAGCGGAACGCTTGCTTTAATCGCCGCCTCAATCAACCTTGGCAAATTTTTATTCCAAGTTGCATCCCCGACATATAGTATAAACTCCTGTGGAAGTTTGTATTTTGATCTAAGATCTAAGATCGAAGACCTACGATCTAAAACTTTAAATTCCGAGCCTGCGGCCAAGTAGACCACTTTAATTTTGTCCTCCGGAATACCCACATATTTCATGATGTCTCTTTTTGAAGACTGGGAATCGGTAATGACCATCTTCATGCCCTGCAAGGCCATCTTCTGGATCTGCCACTTCGCATTACCTCTCAGTCCGGACTTAAAATGGTTGGGGAAAACCAGTGGAGTCATGTCATGGATAGTCACGACTGATTTATTCCCTGAGAATAGGGGTAAAGTCAGAAAAAACGGTTCAAAATATGGATAATGCACAACGTCTACATCATTGGGTAATTTTTCACCTCGAGTAAAAAATATGTACTCATTCTCAGGATAATATTTCAGGAAAGATCTTTTCAGATTTTCGAGATAAAATCCCGTACCTCTTACTCTATGTTGTAAAAAATTGCCGGTCTTGAGCGGCGACATGTCGATGGCTATTTTCATCTTTTAATAAGCTTTATAAATTCTAACAGACCATAAACACCAACCAAATATAATACGGGAATAAGTATAACAAAATACCGTGCAGAAATCTGAACAAAACTCATAAGTATTATGTACATTGCAACCCACAAAAATAGAATTTCTATTTCTTTTTTCTTTTTCTTAAAAAGAAAAAAATATGAAAACATTGTCAACAATGAAATTGTAGTAAAAATGGGCCAGGTTATTAACCATTGTGAATCTGTAATTATAGGTATGTTTCCAAACCATACATGCCATTGATTAAAAAACAACAAAGGCCAAATTGTAAAAGGCTGAGTAAGATGTCCCATATTATACAGGTAAATCCACTTCTGAATCCCTAAAAACCTATGAAATGGATATCCGTCAATTAACACTCTAAAGTAAGTCGCATATAAAATTATAATAGATAAAGGGAGCAGGCAGAGGAAAAATATAAAACGTTTTTTGTTAAAATTTAGAAAAAGTGCTGCAATAAGAGCCCCCACTATCGCAATTCCCGTACCATAAAACTTTGTAGATATGAAAAAACCCAATAGAACAATTACTATCAAGTAGTATTTTTTGTAATTATCCCCGTGAATTGATTTATTAAAAAAATAAAAAATAGAAAGTAAAAAAGTAAGTTGAATTATGTCAAGAAGAGGAGTGTAAAAAAATTGATTTCTAAAAATCGGTTCAAAACTAATAAAAAGTGGTGGTAAAAGTGCGATGAGATTTGAATTATAAATTTGCTTTCCAATTAGATACATCAGTAACAAAGTCAGAACTCCAAATATTGCAATTATAATATTTTGATTACTAAATATTAATGCTGATATGCCAATCAAATATGTCCCAAACGGCGGCACTTCAGGATTAAGCAAGATTGGACTGGCCCCCTTAATTAACGCTCCGCCTATATACGAATATAAAATTTCATCATGTACCCATGTTCCATATTTATTTTTATAAATAGAACCATAATATGTTTGCTTTAAACTTGGAAATTTTTGCCAATAATTATTTGCCAAATATTTATCCTTATTCTGCCGAATAACCGAGGAAAAATTATAAACAATAACCAAAAAAAGAATTATCTGAATAATTTTCTTGAACTTATTAGCTTTCAACTTCGTTTTGAGTGCCATTCCCATGCAGTTTTAACTATGGTTTCTATGTCTGAATATTTTGGGTCAAATCCCAGCACTTCTTTGGCTTTTTTATTGTCGGCAAATATTTCTGCCGGATCTCCGGGCCTTCTCTTAGAAATTTCGACCGGAAAATCCACTCCGCTTATCTTCTTCACCATGTCAACAATTTCTTTATTTGAATATCCTTTGCCCGTACCGATATTAAAACTATCGCTCCGATGATCTTTTGCCAACTTATTTAAAGCCTGAATGTGAACTGTAGCCAAATCTTCAATGTGAATATAGTCTCTGATGTTGGTTCCGTCTTTGGTCGGATAATCGCCTCCGAAAATTACAAACTTTTCTCTTTTTCCCAACGCCGTTTGGATGGCAATCGGAATGATATGCGTCTCGGGATCATGGTTTTCCCCCAGAGATCCGTCAATTGCCGCGCCGGAAGCGTTAAAATACCTTAAATTAATATGTTTTATGTTAAAGATTTGATCATACCAGGCAAGAATTTCTTCAAACATTAACTTTGACTGGGCATAAACACTTTCAGGATGTTTTTCCAAATTTTCCGAAACAGGCATGGTTTTTGGAGTGCCGAAAATCGAACAACTTGATGAAAAGACAATGTTAGGAATATTTTTCTCCTTCATAAATTTCAACAGATTCAAGCCTCCGACAGTGTTGTTATAAAAATACTTATGGGGATTTTCCATTGACTCGCCTGCCAAGGCATAAGCCGCAAAATGAATTACAGCATCGAAATTTTCGTTCCCTAAACCTTTCGTTATATCTTCGTAGTTAGTCAAGTCGCCCTGAACTAATTTGCAAGAGACTGATTCTTTGTGTCCATAGACAAGGTTATCAAAAACTACTACATCAAAATTATTCTCAAGCAATCTTTTAACCGTCACACTGCCGATGTATCCCGCTCCGCCGGTCACAAGTATTTTCTTCATATCAATATTCTATCAATAAATGGACACAAATGTATTATTTCAAACAAAAAGGTGAATTAGCCTGCAATAGAACGCTAAATAACCATAGAATACTCAGCATCTCTAATGCGATAAACAATCCATATCTAAATGCGTTTTCTTTCCTAAGGAATTTCCACCAACCCATAAAAGAAAGTACTAACAGAGGCCCTGTAAGAAATACCAGTCGTAAAATAAAAGACATATGCGGTGTAAGAATAATTTCAAAAATTGGCATAAGAAGAGAGACAACGAACAAAATCCAGATCCGCCCGGCAAGCTTCCCCCGAAAAATATACCAAATGCTGCAGAGAAAACCAAAAACTCCGACAAATGAAAAAAGCTGAATAAGAAATGCAAAATCCCAGTAATTAGCGTAGTTATTATAGATATCAATAGCCGTGCCTAAAAATTTATTGTGAAACAATCTTACGATGAAAAGCGACATCCCTCCATCGTTATGAATTGCTTCAATCAATCGAAGAGACAGATCGAATGGCGAAAAATGAAACTGATCAGCCAATCGGGCGCAAGAGAGCCACTGGCCTAAAAAGATAAGCTCTAAAGCAGCTATGGTAAAAATGATAATTTTTCTTTTCATAGTTCCCAAAATTCCGCCACTACATCATTATTTTGATTTGGAATAGTAGCCCGGTCAATAATTCTTTTTGTAGATATCCCCTTCCCCTCATAACTTCTTCTGATGAAAAGAACTTTTTCGTTTTGCCATTCTTTAGGTTTCCTCCAATCCGAATCAACCGGAGTTGGCATTTTTTTCGCGTCATAAAAAAGAAAATAAATATATGTTATTCCCAATTCATTTTCTATCATAATATGAGAATAATTATTCTCATACTTTTTCTCCTTTTCCACAATTTCCTTCCTTCCGGCCCCCCAATCGAGAATATTGACCTTTGTATAATGGAAATAATAATAATGAAGATAAAAAGCAAACTCAAAAATAATGATAACCCCCATAACTATTCCCAATATAAATCTTTTCTTCCAAAATTTATTAAACAAGAACAATAAACCAATCGCTACAGAAATTACGACGGGAATGACCATCAAAAGAGATCTAAGGCTGTGTGGGCTGGGAGCTGTCAGTGCCGCGGATAGGGGGGCAAGCAAAAATAAGAGTCCTGTCAACCGGGCAAGAAATGACTTTGAGTTTTTAAGTAGTCCATATATTCCAAGAAGTAAAAATGGCCACATCCATCGATATAAAACTCCCCAACCCGGAATTTGGTGTCTGCCAATGCCGTCTCCAAACACAAAGAGAAAATGAGGCGAAAAATAGCTAAGATAATTCTTAATATATATAGATGGATACTGCACAATTTTCTCCATAAGAAATGAATTTTTTAAATCGACAAAGGCGGACGTCTGGGCAAATCGGGCAACACCGGCCCCGGTTAAAGAAAACTGAACAACCGGTATCATAAGCAAAATAGCGATAAAACCCGAAATAAGAATATGTTTTTTATGATTAGAAAAATTCCAAACTTGTAATATAGTCAAAACAAGAAGTGTGAGAATGCTGGTAATTCTGTATGCGTTATACGTGTAAAGCGTCAAAGAAAACATCAGAAAGCTTGATAATAAATAAATAAATTTATTTTTTTCCCAATAATCGGCAAAAAGCATGAATCCGGTTACATAAAAGAAAAGCGCCAGGATTGCATCAAATGCTCCTCTTGAAAACTGAATATGCCACGGAGAAATTGCGAGCAAAAAGGCTGACAACAGCGGCAAATATTTATAAATTGGTTCCTTAAAGAAATTTTCTCTATCCAAAAGCAGGACTTTTTCCAGAAGAAAATAAAGCATTAAGACAGTAAGGGTACCAAGCAGGGCCGATGGAAGACGCACCGCAAACTCACTTTTACCAAGCAAAAAGGTCGATAAGCCCGTAGCATAAACCAGTGCCGGCATCTTATATTCACCAAAGGCTTCAAACCATAAGGGATACTTTACACCATGCTCATCCTTACCGGTTTTGAAAACCGAATATCCATTGTAAGCGCTGGAAACCTCATCAATATAAAGTCCTGGGGGCACGTTTTGGATATCATAAAATCGCAAAATTCCGGCAAGAAGAACTATTAATACCAGAAATAGTCTCACATATTTCATAGCAGATATTTAAAATATGAAACAGGAAAACGCAGAGCAGAAAATAATGAAAAAACAAAACCCTGCCAGGAATCAACGAAACCTTTGTGTCTTACGTAAGTCGTCAGGAACCAATGTGCCGGCTTAATAAGTAAATAAACAAATGCATAAAATATTCTGACAAAAAAATTCTCGCCCTTTAACTCTTCCTTAATTTGAACAGCAAAAAAATCATTGTATCTATTCCATTTTTTAAGATAAGCCGAGAAATTTTTGTACGGATAATGCAAAAGTGAACTATTAAGATACCCAACTTTACCTTCGACTATAGCCTGCTCATGAACATCCTTCTGTGGAAGTTTACCTTTTCCTTTCCTATACAATCTCAAGGTGTAATCAGGGTATTGGCCACCTTTCATTAGGAACCGTCCCAAAAAGAAATTTTTTCTGGGCATCCAATAACCATTGACTGAATTTCTAATTTCTAATTTCGAATTTCTAATTTTTTCTTCAATTTCCTGAGCAAGCTCAGGAGAGATTCTTTCATCTGCGTCAAGCTGCAGAATCCAATCACCGGTTGCCATATCAATTGCCATTTGCTTATTGATATGAAAATTCTTCTTATTTTCGGTTATGACCACTTTCGCGTCGTATTTTTTGGCAATTTCTACGGTTTTATCTGTCGATGATCCATCAACAATAATTATTTCATCCGCCAAACCGCTGACAGAATCCAAACACCCGGATAAATTTTCTTCCTCATTGAACGTGGCTAAAACGACAGATAATTTTTGCATATTTATTAATGTATTCTTGTTTGTATTGTTACGTTACCTTTTGAAACTTCTTCTTTTACTATCTTACCATCATTTTTTCTTTCTTTTAGCCAATCTGTCAGTCTAAAAGGATACTGATAATCAGGCTCCATAATTAAGAAAAACAAAGACGCTTTGCCTATTTTCGGAGCATATCCATAACGGTTTTTCCCATACCAGGAAAAAAGATATTTATAGGTATAATCGTGAACGGGAGGAGTATATAAGACATAATTAAAATCTTTGCCGTTGGCCTGTTTGTAGACATAATCCGCAACCGCCAGTTGATTCCTATAAACCGAGGCATCCCCTTCCCACAACGGCTTTCCCCATTCGTTTATTATTCGGATTGGATTGACGTAAAACAACAATAGGGCAATAAATATTAAAATTACCGGCAGCTTAAAATTTTGCAAAACTTTTAAGAAAGCAATACTTAAAATAAAAATATAAAGAACCGGAACTCCGACAATATAGTGATCCCAAATGGCACCCGGGAAAAAGCTCAGACCGATTAAGAAAACCGCAATAGTTATTAAAGAAAATAACAGAAGTGATTTTTCCTTTTTTTCTAATTTTTTGCGATAGAAAATTATAGAGAATATAACGAAAAATATTAAAATTATTCCAAGCAGCCAATTCCCATTGCTAAGAGTTCCAAGCCACAAATTAAATAAAGAAACAATGCTATTGCTGGGGGCAAAAAGACTATTATTGCCATGTGTGGATGGAAAAATATTTCTGGCGAAATACAAAAGGGTATTGGTCATTAAAAATTTATGACGCAAGTCGAATATTGCCCGTGGCAAAAGAATTAATAAGAATCCGAGAAAAGCGAACAAGTAATCCTTTAATTTTAACTTTTTTCCAACCAAAATAAATATTGAAATAATTGCACCGACAAGAAAGAGTGAACCAAATACTACTTCTGAATCTAAAATAATTCCCAACATTAAACCAAGAAAAAATAAGGGCATAATCCCAATATTTTTCTTTCTTTCTAAGGAAACAAAAATTAGATGCAAACAATACATAAAAATTATGACAAACAGAGGTATGAGATTGGGATTCCAAATTTGACTTGCAAGACCAACCATTACGGGAGAAAATGACAAGAGGGAGGCAAGGATTAAGCCCAAAGTTGTTCCTCCGATATTTTTTCCCAATTTAAATCCAAAAAAAACGCTTGCAACCCCACTTAAAGCCATAAAAAATACTATGCCGGCCGGATTTCCGGAAGACAAAATGAACGGAACAGTCAAAATGTAATACCACCACGGACCGTAAAATAAGCCCGGCAAACCGGTTGTCTGACCTATCAAAGGAATTTTACCCAAATGAACGATATCGTTGACCGCCAACATGTCCCGGCCAACATCATAAGTAAAGGCAAAAGAATTAGTAAAAATCCCTTGCACTCTCAGGAATAAACCTACCGCGATAATCAAATATAGCGCCAACAGCTCTTTTGTTAAAAATTTTTTCATATTATGTTCCGGCTATCTTGAAGGCCGGCGTTCCATCCAGATTATAAATAGTTTTTATCGTTTTTACGCTTTCCGGAATTTCGCCGGGACTTGTAATATACAGAACGTTACTTGTCCAAGCGTCTTTTTGCCAGTCAATTTTTCTAAAAACATATTTTCCAAACGTAATATCATTCAAATCTTTGGGTCTATTGTCCATTATTTTCTGATATACCCGTGGACTATATTTTAGATAAAATAAGAAAAATATATACGACTGATTCATCGATTCATTGTTGGAGACCACAATTTTTTTATATTTATCTTGCAATTTTACCGACTCATTTACTGCCTGACTATAACCGTATTGCCAGTAAAATGAGTCATAATAATTTGACTGAACAAAATACTGATTAATGTAATAAGCAAAATTAAACAGACTGAATAAGACGTAAGATGTAAGAATTAAGATGCAGGCGATTCTTTTCGTGTTTTGGTTTTTTACGAAATCAAATATTGACAATATCCCTAATGCTGACAATATTTGAAGTGCAGGCAGGAAATTAAGAGTTCTGACGGCGCTGGGAACTCCGACCGTAACCGAGGCCGGAACAGGAGCAAGCAGCAACCACAAAAACACCAATAGCTTGGCTTTATTGTCAAATTGTCCGAATATTAAAGTGTAAATCCCCACTAGTAAAAGCGGCAATTCAAACAAATACATAATTCCCGCTCCATGGGCGTGGTGTCTGGCAATATCACCTTCAATAAACAGCCAATTTAAATCAAAATGGCTCAAATAACCCTGAAGGATTGTCTTGGCAAAAACAATTCTCCTGTTGTCCAAAAATAACCCTAATTTGTCATTATTTTGCTGATCCCGATCCAATTTTCTTAAATCGACTTTAAGAAGTTCCATTTGGGAAGAAAAAACACTAGTCCCCTGCAATCTAGCAAGAGACGATCTGTCGGTTACGATATTTATAATCATCGGCGAAACAATAATCATACCGATGATCAATGATATGACCAGATATTTTTTGCTTATTGAAAATATTTTTTTCCAAAATAATAAAACTAGGGCAAGCAAAAGCAGGGGGGCAAAAACCTTCTCGCTTTGATAAGCATAAACCGCCAGTCCTCCGCAGATAGCCGACAAAGATAACAGCCATGGTTTTTTCAGACCCTTCATGAAGAAAAGGGCTGCAAAAATATTAAAAGCTGTTCCGACATTTGACTCAAATGCCACTCTGGAAAATTGGATTGACCACGGAGAGATCGCCAAAAGGAAAACCGCTAGGAGTGCCAGATAATCTTTATATTTATATTTTTCAAATACTTCTTTAACCAGGAAAAATACGGCTAGAAGCGATAATATTCCAAAAATTGCCGAAGGCAATCTGACCGCAAAAGTATTTAAGTCAAAAACCGCGATCGAAGGAACGATTAAGTACGCATAAAGCGCCGGCTTATAATCATTAAAAGAACGAAGTGTGGTTGGTAGAAATTGTCCGAACTGATCACGGCCCGTATGAAGAATTGAATAAGCATCGTAGCCCAAGGAAGCCTCATCCCAATCGGGTGAAGGCGGAACACTTCCAAGCTGCCAAAGTCTGAGAAAGCCACCCAAGACAATTATTGCAAACAACAGTATCCAAATAAATTTTGATTTCATATTGTGTAAGCTACCAATATCTCCTGCCCATTTAATAGATAAAATCTCTTAAGTACTTTTGCAGTTTTTGGCAAATTCATAGAACTATCCAGATATAAAACTTTCTGAGTATTACTCAAGTCATGACTAAAATTTTGAGGAAAAATATACTTTCCAAAACTATTTACGGCAACAAAGCCAAAAATATCCCTGCTTATATTTGCAGTTTTTCTAAAATAATCAGGATCGGTTTTGGTATAAAAAAGATAGTAAATATATGGCCTGCCTAAATAATTTGATACCTGAATGAAGTCATATTTATTTTCTACAGATTTAACATAGCCAATCGATTGTTTATATCCATATTGCCACTCTCCCGAATAATCATATCTATAATTATATGAATAATCATGATAAAAATAGAAAAAATTTATTGAGAGAAGAAGCAATAAGCAAGAAACAATAATTTTTTTGTATTTTTTAATCCCACATGATAACTGAACGAACCCATAGGCTGTAATTATTTGAAAGGTGGGCAAAGAGGATTCAATTCTTAAGGCATGAGGAGTTTCTTTGGCCAAGGCGGCCGGGACGATGCCGATTAAAAGCCAGACGGGGATTAGCCACCACCTATCTTCTTTTTTTCTAAATAAAAGAAGTAAGCCTGAGACAAAAAATACCATATCCCAAATATACATTTGTCCGACATTTTTAGTGGAAAACTTTGGATTACCGTCCCCCGTTATAAATAAAAATCCCGGATTTAAATTATCAAAATAATGCTTCAAATAATCTAATCCGTACAGAAATCTTCTGTTGTGAATTATCTTTGACCACCAAACATTATTGTCGTTTAAAATTTCCTGATTCGAGGTTTTAATAATCGAAGTATCGGAAAAAATATTAACCTCCTGAAATCTTAGACTCGCCTGAGGGGTTAACAGAAATTTCAGTGTCGGAAGAAAAATCAAAAATCCGACGAGGCCGGCAAAAACGGCTGTACCTTTCATTTCCCAAAGTTTATTTCTAAAGGCAATCACGAGCATTAAAACCAGAATCGGAGAGACGACTCTGGCGGTATTAAATACATAAAAAGACAATGCAAATGAGGCCGCCGACAAAATTAAAAACCACTTTCTGCTCAATACGCCTTCCAAGAAAGCAAAAACTCCGAAAATTATAAAAAAACTGGCCACATTTGCCTCAAAAGCAGCCCGGGATAACATAATATGCCAGGGGGAAATGGCCAGGAATAATGATGAAAATAAAGATATTTGATCTTTGTTCTTGGATTTTTGAAAAATTATTCCAACTAAAAAATAGGTAATAAAAACACTTAATACCCCGAATAATGCCGAGGGAAATCTGGTAGCAAATTCATTTAATCCGAATATTTTAACCGGAACAACATCCAAATAGGCATACATTACAGGCTTAAAATCACCGAACGACTCAAGATAAGTAACAGGCAAAAATTTCCCGAACTCATCTTTGCCGTCAATCCCTAAAGAATACGCATTGTATCCCCAGGCGGCCTCATCCCAAGTCAGTGAAGGCGGATTCTGCCCAAGATTTGAGAATCGCAAAAACGCAGCAATAATTATTATCAAAATTAAATATAAATATTTATTTTTGATTATTTTACGTAGATATTCCATATTGGATGCAAAGCTTCGCCCTTATCAATTATAACAGCAGATGGCGTTGATGAATAATGGCAATCGAAAGAAATCACGGAATCTACATAGACAACATAAAGAGATTTTGATGGCAAAAAATCCTTTACGTCACCTCCACATTCACCTAAACGCCTTCTCAAAACCGTAATATTATAAAGCTTTATTGGATTATCATTCCAAATCTTTTGAAGCATCATGGGATTAATTTTTTCAAATGTTGCATATTGAAATAAGAAACTTATATAAGCATTGGGAAAGACATAAACATTATCAAATTTGTCCTTATTTTTAGCGACATAATTCACAAGATCTCTTGAGCTTGCCCACCCGACCTCCGCTCCGTAAACAGTCCACCTGAAATAATACTGATAAAAATATTCAGCAAACAAAAATATATAGGCAAAAATTAATAACGACAAAAAAATAATTTTCAGGGACTTACGTAATTTAATAATATTTTGTATCAGATAATATAGACCTAAAGATATGATTATTAAAAGGACTGGCAGCATCATATAATCTCTGTCTACATAATTTGTATCAATCGTAAAGGCGGAAGGCAAAGGGCTTATCAGTAATAATGCCAATAAAAAATTACGGTTAAATTTATTTTTGAGGAGAAATAATTTATAAAGACCAAAAAGTAACAACGGTAATTCTATAATATATAGTTCCCCCCTATTATAAATATTTAATAGATGAGTACCCTCGCCCATTTCCCCATAAAGAAACAGAAAATTCGCAGAAAAGGCTCCCAAATAATTCTCTCTAATTACTCTTAAATAATATAAGGGTTTATTGCTAAAAATCTCACGCAGAATAAAAGGTGCGGTATTTTCTTGCCTTTCAAATTCTATCTGCTTGGCTGCTTTGGGATCATTTAGTAGAAATACTTGACTTAGCCTGGTAACATTCTGAAATTTCATGACCAATGTAAATGATGCCACCAGAAAAAATATTAAAGATGTAAAAATTAATAATATATTTTTCCTTTTAAATAATTCTTTTCTGTGAATGAAGATTAAAATAGGTATTAGAAAAACAAAAAAAATTTTTGTCGCATTGTAGCTATAAAATCCCAAAACAAAAGGAATGATTGACCAAATATATTTACTTGTCTTAGTATTTTTAATAAATATATATATCCCAAGAAGATAAAAAAACCCGGCAAAATCTTCTTCCCAAAGCCCCCTACCTACCTGAAGCGCCCAGGGTGAAATAGCAAAAAGTAGTGCGCTAATCATGCTAATCCATTTATTCTTAAATAAATAATCTACAAGAAAAAACAACAATACCACCGAACCAAGCGTAACTAAAGCAGCCGGCAGTCTTCCTGTGAACAGATTAAGGCCAAAAAGTCCAACTACAGGAGCAGTCAGGTATATTCCTGTTGAAGATTGCGATCCATGAGTATCAAACGACAATGGGAGAAATTGACCAGCAACATCTCTACCCGTATTCCATATACTGTATGCGCTATAGATCTCAACAATTTCATCACTCTTAGATCCGTACGGCACATTCCCAAGCTGATAAAGCCTTAAAAATGCAGCCAGGAATACTATTAAGATTAGCGTGATTTTCCAGCTAAGAAATTTTTTCATTTACTATTTCCTACTATGTCGTAGCCTAGAATTGGTTCACCCGACGGCAGAAAGATGGAATTTTTCTTATCATCTAGCCTGGTGTCATCAATATAAATCGTATTTATACTAAGGTTAGAATAATCTATCTTGTCGACAAATTTATATTTTCCGAAGCTTTTTACATACAGAAAGCCTTCCGCTGTTGGAGGATTATAAACCACTTCTTTTCTAAATTTAAGAGGATTATACTTTTCGTAAAATAGAAAATAAATATAAGGAAAATTTTCCGGACCCCTCATGATTACGTTATAGGTTGGGTATTTGTCGGCCAATTTTACGGCCTCTTTATATCCGCCATGCCAAAACCTTGCTCTTTGAACATTGAAATGGACAAAATAAATATCTAGAAAGTAAACAACGTTAAGCAGAAAAAGCATAATTAATGTAATTTTTATCGCAATATTTACAAACGACTTATTTTTTAACAATATAAAGATTTGATATGCGCCATAGGATGATATGAGCACAAAAAGAGGCATTAAGGAAAATAGTCTGGTCGAATTAGGAGCACCCTTGGTTATCGCTGAAGGTATCGGTGAGACAATTAACCAGAGAATTAGTAACTTTATGGATTTTTCTTTATTCCAAAATAGTCCGGCAACGCCGGCAAAAATGAGTAAAGCGTCAAATAAATATAAATTTCCAAATGCTCCGATATTATCAACTAATTTTTCTCCTCCCTTATCGAAAAGAAAACTGGGAGAAAATGAGTTAATATAATTTTGTGCAATTTGGTAAGAAACCCCAAAATATTTATTGAGTAATATTTTTTCAATAAAAGGATTCTTAAGGGCATTATCGCCTCTTAATTTTTCAACCCGTTCATAAATTATATTTTTATCATTAATTATTAGCGTCGATAATTTATTATTGCCTGATGAAGCGGTAAATACTGAAACAAAACATAAAGCAATAAACAATAAAAGCGAAACATATGAAGTTTTGTTAGTAAAGATTGATTTCCCGTAAAAAACTATTAACCCAAAAACGAAGATTGGAGCGAAAAGTATGTAGCTATGGTAGGTCAGCATCGTAATCGCAAAAAGCACAACTGATATTAAAAGCCACCTTGCCTTCTTCTGATCCCTATAAAGATAATTTATAAGGGCCAGTAATCCACCCAAAAAGATAGTTGTTGCCAAATTTACTTCATAGGCGGCACGCGAAAAATAGATACTCCACGGCGAAATGGCAAAGAACAGAGCGGAAAGTAAGGCGATTGATTTTTTATCAAAAAGTTTCAGGCTTATGAAAAATATTAATAAAATTCCTATGACTCCGGACAACACGCTGATTGACCTGACCGAAAACTCATTAAGACCAAATAGGGCTACCGGTATAACCCCAAGATACGAATAGAGAGGCAATTTCCAATCACCAAAAGATTGAGTTGATAAGGGCAAAAATTTGCCGTGCTCATCCGCTCCGGACATCAAAAATGAGTATGATGTATAACCTATCGCAGCTTCATCGGGATTGAGGCTGCCCGGAAGACTGCTTATCCTATAAACTCTCAAGAATAATCCAATAATAACTATCAATAATAGGAGCGTTTTCCACCCAAAAAACTTATTCATCTTTTATTACTAATTAATAAATCTATATTTAAAAAGAGTCCAGAAAGCAATTGTTCCATCTTTGACCGTATTTAATTTTTTCCCTTCATCATAGCCTCTCGGCTTGGTCGAAATTGGAAGTTCCAAAATTTTATATCCTGCCTTTAATAATTTAGCTGTAATTTCCGGTTCAAACTCAAAACCTCTGGCATTTAGCTTCATATCCTCTACCGCATTTCTTGGAAAAAGCTTGTAGCATGTCTCCATATCTGTAATCCATTGTCCGTAAAGAACGCTCGTCAGTAAACTTAAAAATTTATTCCCAACGTAATGAAGCAAAAACTGGGGAGTTCTTTCTTCCCTGGAAAAACTTGGCAAACGCTTAAGACGGGTACCATAAACAACCTTGCTTTTGTTCTCCAAAATTGGCTTAACTAGTTTTTCAATATCATTCGGATTGTACTCCAAATCCGCATCTTGAATAATAATATAATCCCCGGCTGCATTCTTAATGCCTGTTATAACGGCTGCTCCTTTTCCCTGGTTTTTCGCATGGTTGATAAATTTTATATTTGTAATAAAAGGTGAATTCGAGATTATTTCGGCGGTATTGTCCATCGATCCGTCGTTAACGACTATGATCTGTTTTTCAACACCTGCAATTTTAATCTCGTTAACTTTTTTAAGCATTTCCGAAATTGTTTTTTCTTCGTTAAAAACCGGAACAACAATAGATAATTTCATAACAGTTGACTGTCTTTTAGAACAAACAGTTTTTTCTCTATATTGCTAGATTTTATAATTTTAGGAAGCAAAATAAAAGCCTTAAAAAGTCCTAAACAAAAAGCCAAGTCCAGCCTTAAAACTGCAGCAATAACGTGATAAGGAAGCCAAATTAGATGATCTAGCTTCATTAATAAATCAGTAATGTTTTTCCAAACAAAAATAAACTGATTTCTATAGGCAATGGCCTTTACATCAAAATCTGAATATGTACTTTTTATTGACCCCTTCTCATGCTCGTGAACAACAACGCTTTTGGACTCAAAAACTATCTTGTAAACCGACTTAAGCGCACGATATGAAAGATCTATATCTTCCCAATAAAAGGGACTGTATAGCTCGTTAAATCCGCCTAACTTTTCCCACACAGATTTACGAAATGCTCCACTTCCGCCGTTAACCCAGAGAGTGTCGGTTTTATCAACTTCTCCGCGAGAATGCATTAAAAAACCCCTGTTCCACCTACCAACGCCCCTTCCCCTCAAAACAATTTTGTCACCTTCTATGCTTTTATCCATGCACCCAACGGCGAAAACCTTATCGTCTTCAAAATGAGAAAGTAATGGCGCTAAGAAATCGTTTTCCGGCACAACGTCCGTATTTAAAAGGATTACGATATCTCCGCTTGTCGCTTTTACACCTTTATTAACAGCTAATGAAAAACCTAAGTTTTTTTTATTTACTATGATTTTTATTTTTGATTCAAAGCTCTTCAATACTTTTAATGACTCATCCACTGAAGCATCATCAACGACAATCACCTCTACATCCCCGACCGCATCAAGTACTTTTGGCAAATTTTTCTTTAAAATCTCTTCTCCGTTATAATTTGGTATAACAACGCTTATCTTCATAATTAAAACAAAGTATCGTAGAATTCTATCTTATGATTACCTTCCGGAACAACTACTCCCCTAAAATTATAATCCGTTCTATAAATTTTAGCTTCTTTTCCATCGATGATTACCTTCCAGGTCGGATAAAAACTGTCGGTTAAAACCAAAAATCCACTTCCCTGATTTTGAGTTTGAATTATTACTTTATTCTCCGAATAATTGCTTATAGTTGCCTGTCCTGCAGTAAAATCCTTAATTCCTTTTAGATCATCCTCACCCTCGATTATCGCGGTTAATTTGGGATCAAACGAATTTGCAAACACCAAATTTATCGCCTCCTGTTTGGAGCCGGCAAATTCTAAGTCCCTCACAAAGAATGCTCTCGGGTTAACTTTCAAATTTTCATAAACAATCGTTTGCCCTTCCTGGAATACTTTCTTAAGACTTGAAGAATTTAATTCCGAAAGACTGAGAACAAATTTTACTCCCAAAAGGTTTGCTATTTTAGATCCAAAATTATGTGGCGTAATTATTCTATTAAACCCGAATGGAGGGCTAATGTCCGGCTTATCTCTTTCCATGGCAATTATTAACTCTCCGTACCTGGTAATGTATAAAGGATCATAACCATCTATGCTTTGTAAGCGATAAACCGATGAGAAATTCGGAGGAAGAATTTGAGAATCTAAAGTTATAAATCTATAATTCCTTAAATTATTCTGTAGATATGAAATCGCAGAAGTTGAGGGGAAAAGATAAGCACTTGGAGTAAACGGATTAAATTTCCAGGCAAATCTTAATAAATCAAATCCCGTAACCAGGATCAACATTGCGCAAATTAAAACCATCATTTTCTTTTTATTCTGAAAAATTGAAAGAAGAATAAGTAAAATTAAGGAAGATATAAAAATAATTGTCGGAAAAATTAAGTTACTTCTTACAACCGCAAAGTGTTCTTTGGGAATAAGGATCCAAAGACTTACCAAGGTAAGTGAAATTAAAATTAAAGGATAAACTATGGCAATCTTCTTTTTCGTTTTTAAAAGATAATCAAACCCTAAGGCAGCCAAAACTGCAAGAGAGAAATCGATTATAAACAAGATTCGGGTCGGTTGAGCCGTGCTTAAAAAGGGAATATTTAAAACATAAGGAAGTTTTGCAAAAAAAGTAGGCAAAGCAAAAACTAAAGACAAAAATAATGTTGTCCCAAAAAATAACGTTTTTTTGTCCCTGCGGAAATACATTGCGAATAATCCAAAAATTAAAGGAATTGTCCCGACATATCCAACCAATTCTCCGTAGTTCCAAGTTCCCCAATAATTTAAAGTTGCAGGATTCCCAAAAAAGTCAGGTGCAATAAACTGAATCAGGTGCTGATAAGGGATAAACCATCCCTCTGCATTAATTCCTCCAACATCAATATTTCTGGCAGAAAGACCAATAAACTGAAACGCCGGAATCGACTGTATGGAGGTTAGTAGTAAGAATAAAGCATTAAGTATTAGATATACGACTATAGCTTTCCCGTTTTTTTCGGATTTCAACCACCTTAAAATAAAATAGATAAAAGAAAATGCTCCAAGATAAAAGAATGTTTGCAAATGTCCTGCAAAAAAGGCAAAAACTAAAGAAAAAAGATAGATAAGGGCCCATTTGAATTTCTTCTTATTCAAAACTAATTTATCAATCGCCAATAGGATTAATGGCAACCACAAGGCAACCTGAGTGATAGTTCCCCACTCCATCCAAGAAACGAAGAAACCGGAAAAAGAAAAAGTTAGAGCACCCAAGAAACTGGCCCACTTGCTAAGTTTTAAGTTATCGAGGTACAGGTATAAAAATAGTCCGGCTAACAATGGGCCAAGAAAAATTATCAGACTCCAGGCGTGATTGAATGGCAACATAAAATATAAAATATTTAAAGGATAAAAGGCTGCCGATTGGAAATTCCCTAAAAGCGGAGTGCCCGAAAGCACATACGGATTCCAAATTGGCAATTGTAGCTTTCCCTCAAGCGATATTGTCAGCTCTTTCCAAGGATATTGCTGTCTGACCGGATCAGTAATTAAAAAGTTCTTGAATGGGATGCCATTGGGATAAACTTTGACGTATAAATCTCTGAATGGATGATAAAGCCCAACAATCGTGTCCGAAGGAATCGGCAGCAAGCCTTTGAGAAGAAATTGCCAGAAAAAAACAAAAACAATCAGAACAATTGAAAAATACGGTAAAATTTTTTTCATTTGATAATCTCTTTCACTTCATTACAAAATCTGTCTCCACTGAATATGCTTGACCGCTTAACTGCTTCTTTGGACATTTTTTTAAACAGCCCCTCATCTTTAATTAGAGTCATGGTTCTGGAAATAAAATCTTCTTTACTGTCACAAAGAAATCCGTTTATCTTGTCCTCAATTATTTCCCGTTGTCCTCCGGCATTAAAGACGACCGGCACTGCACCCGAGCCCATCGCCTCAACCGTTGTAATACCGAAATGTTCGGCCTTTTCAGGGAACCTCTCTAAGTTTTCCCCGCATCCCGTGGCATGCCAATAAATTTTGGCTTTTGAGTAATGCTCCCAAAGTTCTTGATTCGAAATATTGACAATTAACTCAACCGGGTAGCCCTTAATCATCTTTTTATACTCTTCCAGCTTGTCCTGATCTTTATTCGCAACTCCCAAAATAAGCTTTAATTTCCAATCCTTGAGACCGGCATCGACTATTTTCTTAAACATCTCAATCATCACGTCCTGTTTTTTATAATTAATTCCCCACTCATTAACATCAAATCTTCCGACATGCAGAATTATATTTTCTTTTTTTAAATCTTGAACATGAAGATCCACCGGCGGATACAAAATTTCGCTTTGCACATTCAATTTGTTGTCAATAAATTTCTTGGTAAATTTTGAGTTGCAGAACACTTTCTTGACAAAGGATAATTTTATTTTGGTTTTCAATAACTGACCGTCAACCCATTCCACAGGAAATTGGAAATGAACGTACAACTTTGTTCCGACCATCGGGATGCTGCCATCGCTCAAATATACAATTGCGTCGAATTTATTTGATTCCATCAAGCGGGAAACCGTTGAGACATCTTTGGCGAAAATGTTTTCAACGAACTTGATTCCGGAAAGATCCAAGCCCAGCTTTCTTTGAACTGTTTTTTTAATTTCAGTTTCTTTATTAGGATCCCAAAAGATAGACACTTCGTTATCCGAAGCTAGACACGACGCAATTGTCAGCATGTATTTCTCTCCACCGCTTAAAGTATCCAAATACGGGTCAAAAATCCCAATCCTCATTACTCAATTCTATACAACTTTCAATTCACTTGCAAAGCTCGTCAGGCTATGTTAATCTTAGAGACATGGATTCAACAATAACATCATACATTTTAAACTTTGTTTTAATAGTCTGGTCGGTCGCCTGGAAAGGTGTAGCCCTCTGGTATGCCGCCAAACATAGTCAAAGAAATTGGTTTATTGCCATTTTGATCTTGAATACCCTTGGAATCCTAGAGCTTGTTTATCTTTTTAGATTTGCCAAGAAGAGAATGACCTTAAAAGAGCTTAAGTTCTGGGAGAAAAAAGCCTAATCCACTCAATTAAACCTCAAAGACCATTTTCTTATAGATTTTCCTTGTAACCTCAATCGATCTTACCACTATTTAGTATTTGAAGAATTGTAACTGTTTATAACCCAGGAGGGAATTGTATTAGTTAAACAACGGATTCCTCCCCAAGAAAGCTTTGGCACACAGGTTAAAGGTATACCTGTCGTAAATACTTTATTTTTTCCGACCAGATCAGAGATGACAGCTTCAAGATTTTTAGAAACAGAGCCGGTCATAGCTACGGATTTATCCTCAAATTGCAACATATTAAATGCCAATGGCGGGAGATTCCGATCGTCGACTTCAATAAGCTGGGCATTGATTGCCTTAGAAGCTTTCTTAATTAATCTCTGACTATCATTTCCCTGACGGAAATACGAATCTGCCACAACTAAAGCCAACTTATTATTTTTATCTTTAATTAATGAAGCATGACCGTCAATATGGCTTCCCGTAAAATCAAACCCTTGCTTAGCTTTCATGACGAGTGGCAAAACTCCGATACGATAATCCTCGCTGATCAGATTTTTTAGTTCATCCTTGGCCTTCTCATAGATATCAGGCGTTACAAGTATCGTCTTATCCTGAGTTAGTACTTTTCCGCCCTCTCCCAAGTCTGAAACTGTGATAGCACTATTTTGCAGTTTCCATGCTGAGTTATTGATTAAAATTTTTCCGTCAATAAGCGTGTGTGCTTCTCTAGGCCAACAATTATAAATATTTGTCAAAAATGGAGTTTTTACCGTTTGCAAGGCGGAATTACCAGACGGCAATCTAATATCTTCACGCACCGTCTTGCCTTCGGAAATTTTTCCAACCGCCAAAAAGTTTTCTGTTATCAGAAGATTCTCTTTTCCAACCAACCTTAAAAGCAGGTTATTGATTGAAAAATATTCGTTCATCAAATGAAATAGCTTCTCTTGGTTTAGGTTATTTTTTAAAGGGGTAATTCCGCTGACATCTTGTTCAAATGCAAGGCTTGCCAGAAACGAATGACCGGCCAAAAGCAATTTTTGTCCGGGTTTAAGTCGTTTATTTTGCTCTTTAAGTATTGCTGAATTATCTTTTTGTGGCGTGAATCTACCCCTCTCTAATCCTGTCATAGGTCGTAATTATAGCACTATAAGACTAATTTAACAATGAGTGTGGCCTGTTTATGACTTCTTTTTAGAATTTTTCAAAGCTAGGAGCAAAATTAGTCTTCGAAAATCATTCTTTTGTAGATTTTCCTGGTGACCTCTACATCTTTTTCACAGTATTCACAGATTTCTTTTATTCGGCCGTCTTCATATGCCTTAGCTACGTCTTTTCCTTCAATTGCTCCACCTTTGGATGAGGGAATGCCTAAACCTCTGGCCAGCGTATCCAAAGATATTGACGACTGCATATTCCACTTCGCCCACTCCCGCATCACATCGTAAATAGGATTGTTTCTATATCTGGCAAAATTTAATTCGACAGAAGGCTTAATTCCCAGAACAACAGAGCGCTGATAAATAAAACGCAAATCAAAATCCATGACATTGAATCCGACAAATAAGTCTACAGTTTTAGCTATTTCCCAAAAATCCTGAAGAATTTTCCTTTCATCTCCCGAGAGACTTTTAACCGACCCATTATCTATCGCATAAGAAATACAGGCAATCCTGCCGAAAGTCCCGTCAAAAGAAGTGTTGGAAATAAAGTAATCCAATTCATCAACCCTTTTACCATCATCCGTTCTTTTCTGATGAATTTCATGAAGAACTGAGTGCTTTTCTTTTTCTGCGGGTAAAGTCTCAATATCAAAAAATAACTTTGTCATATGACTACGATTATATCACTTAAGAAATTTCAGCGTTTTTTCAGATTTATGTGCTAGTATGAACTTTGACTGATTAATTGAGAGGGGGTGAAAACACATGATGAATTCTAAATGTGGCTGTTCAAAAGATAAACAGAGCATGTTTATGATGGATTGTTGCGAAGAGCACAAAATGTCCAAAGAGCATCTCAAAGCTAAAAAAGAGATGTTGGAAAAGAAGCTCAAATGGGTAACTGAAAAGTTAAACGAAAAGTAGGGCTTCGTGGGAATCTAGTTACTTAGAAGTCTGGGTTAATTTTTCCTCGCCGGTATAGGTGCCTGAGGCATTTAGGCGTGTTGCCGTGTAATTCAACATAAGATTGTTGCCTTGGATTATTCCCTGAACCTGATAAAGTCGGGTACTTGTTCTGCCGCTAAATCCAAAGTTCGTTTTATTTAGCCATTGTCCGGTTACAAGTATATTATCTGACCAAAGACCTCGAAAAGTACCCAAATTGCCATTATTTTCTGTTATTACTAAAGTATCATTTCCATGCTCACCCAACGAATTGGTCCACGGACCTGTCCAACTTCCAGCCAAATTACCATAAACAACCTTCGACTTTGATTCTGTTGGATTGGATAACTGAACAGGCTGAGAAATAACTGTTGACTTAGATTTATAAAAGAAGAACCCGCTGACAACGCCAATAGTAACCAGTAAGATTACCAATCTTAATGCTTTGAATCCATTATTTCCTGTTCTCATGTCGGTTATTAATATATCATACCTAATACAAGTTTCCAAGGGTTTCAAGAACCAACTATTGACAAACTTTTCCGCAGTTATGCTATATTATTAGTAATATGATTATTCCTCCGAATATTATTAGAATAGTCGTCACTGTCGGCATTATCGGACTGCTTATTTTGGCATTTTCTTATTTAGTTGATTTTTTACGTCCGATTATAGTGGCTGTTCTCCTTATCATAATCGCTTATTTCCTCTACCGATTCTTCATTACCGGCACAATAAGCTTTTAATTTTCCCATCAACGATTTAACATTCAAGCCACTAGAAGCAATTTATTTCTTTTCGGTTGGAGTAGATTTTTTGGCTGTTTTTTTAGCTTTTGGAGCCTTTGACTCTGCAATTTTCGGTTTAGGCCCAACTTTGGACTGCAATAGTTCCAATATTTTATCTAACTTTCTACCTAATAAATCAAACTGCTCTTTGTATTGGGCTTGGGTTGCCGGACGATTGGCTGAATAGTTATTCTCGGACCTCCCAGGATTGGATATCCTATTTGCCTGGAAGCATTCTCTGCAGAAAACCGGCCTAGATCCACTTGGAATAAAGGGTACTTCGCATTGCTGTCCGCACTTACTGCAAATTGTTTTGTGTGTAACTTGTGGTCTATCAAAATCCCTTTTTTTAAAATCTCCGCGACCTTTATTAAAATCTCTCATAGGTAACCATTATAACACATATCCTAAGCTTGTTTGCCTTTCTGTTGAAGCTCCCACAATCGGGCATAGGTAACGAAAATACTGAAAGATTGATATGCACTCTCTATCAACCCCACTGTGCCTACCCTCCAGCCTCCCTGCCTAATGTAGGAGTCAAAAAAGGCCATCAGCATGACGCGTGGGAACCTCCACCAAGTCATTTTCGGATGCCCTGCCTTAAAACGAAGTTCAGCCTCAACTTTTGACCACTGAATAGTCTTATTGACCATCGAAGTCAAATCGCGATGTGTATAATGAAGCAAAAAACCACCCAACGTACAGATATTACCTATAACTTTGGGGCTTTCGTGTACTTCCCCATACCATCCTTGTAATTTATCTTTTTTAAAGACTCTTTCTAAATGCTCAATATAGGGCCATTCGTGATTGCCAAAATAAAAGTTCTTACGCTTGATTCTAAAGGCTGAAACGTCATTAATTAAAACATTCTTTTTAATTTCAGTTGCTAATTCTTTAGTAATTCTTTCATCGGAATCAATGTAAACAATCCACTCACCTGTAACTTTCTTCAAACCAAAATTGCGAGCTTCCGAAAAATCTTTAAACTTAAGTTCATAAACTTTTGCTCCCATTTTTTCGGCAATATCTTTGGTCCGGTCCTCCGATAAGCTATCAACCACTACTATTTCATCACAAAAAGACAACGAATCCAAACAATCGGCAATCATTTCTTCCGCATTTTTGACAATCACAATTCCCGAGATTTTATTCATGCTTTATAACTTCCTTTCCCAAATCTTTCCAAATAAAAGTCTAAAACGCCGCGTTTTTGCCATTTCCTGCCCTTAAAAAGGAAAATCAAGCTCTCCCTGAAAAGTGCTAATTTGGCGCGGATAGAAGCATATTTAAATCCGAACAATAAACGGTTACGGGTTATGTAATAATCTTGAAGCGCCGACCCTGAGCCACCCGTCGAACCGGCATTTTTGTGCCAGATGACTGATTTGGGAACATATACAATTTCGAAACCGTTATTTTTGGCCCTCATCGTCAAATCTGCATCTTCGTAGTACAGGAAATAATCCTCATCAAAATAACCTGTCTTTTCCAGGACTTTTCTGCTGATCAATATACAGCAGCCAGTCGCCAGTTCCGTTTCTTCAGTTTCATCGAACTGTCCACTATCAACCTCATCAACCCCGCGGTTACTTCCTATTATATTTTCCCAATTCATTTGCCCTCCGGCGTACCAAAAAACTTTCCCGAGCTGATCTTTTGAGTATCTGTCTTTGTGATATTCAGAGCCTGGCGCAAAATATATTTTAGAGACCAAAATACCAACATGATTATTTTCTTCTGCCACCCTCAAAAGTTCTGTCAAAAAGTTAGACTCAACATATGTGTCATTATTTAATATCAGAACGTAGTCGGCATTATTTTTTAGAGCATACTGAATCCCAACATTGTTTCCGCCTGAAAAACCAAGATTTTTCTTGTTTTTAATGACTTTTATTTTTATTTTTCCGTGCGTCTGATCATTCAAATTAAGCGGTTCCGTTGAGGCATTGTCTATGACTAAAATTGTAAGTTCGAAGTTGCCAAGATTTATTTTTTTCAAAGATTCAAGACATTCAAGAGTATTTTTGGCTCCGTTGAAATTGAGTAACGAGATGAAAACACTTTTCATAAAAGTTATTTTGCGTGGATTTTATTTATTATTTTATAATAAGTTTTTTTAATTGGATTTTTGACGTCATCAATTTTTTTCTTAGTTAACCAAAAAGAAAACTCTTTCTTTACTTTTGCGAATTCTGATTCAGTAAAGCTTTTCGTTTCATTTTCGTCCAAATCTTTAAATTTATTTAATTCCCAAAGATTAACAAAAATTAAAAAGTGGTAAAAAGCCATTAACATTGCCAGCATTAACCCGTGAAATCCATCCTTATATCCTTCCCTTGAAAAGAACCTGCTCAAGAATTCTTTTAGTGGAAATTTTATTGCGTCGGAATAAGAAAAAACATACCCTTTGTCTACGTAATCCTGAGTTTCGCTGGGAATATATACATTAATAGCTCTTTTGAGAAATTGAGATACAGCATTATAATTGTGGTGAATGATTTCTCCCTTCAAATACCCAACTTTCCCATCAATTGTCAAAGATTCATGCACGTGGTTTTTGGTAAACCTTCCTTTGCCTTTTTTAAATAAACGCAATTGAAAATCCGGATACCAGCCTGAATGCTGAATCCACTTGCCGAAAATTATATTTTTCCTGGGGATAAAATAGCCATCAAAATTTCCTATTTCTTTTTTTATTTCTTCAGCCAAAGCGGGACTAACTTCCTCATCTGCATCTATATTCAAGATCCAATCTCCTGTCGCTTTGTCAAAACTTAGATTTTTTTGAATATCAATTTTTGAGGGATCATTTTTCTGATTGTAGATTTTTTTTGTAAATTTTTTGGCTAATTCTACTGTTTTGTCCGTCGATCCATTATCTACAACAATTATTTCATCAGCAAAGGCTAAAGATCTCAAACATCTTTCAATATTTCTCTCTTCATTAAAAACTGACAAGGTAGCCGAAATCTTATTCATTTTAATTCTTTATGTTTTCCTTTATTAATTTTACATCATCAATAAACTGATTTCTGGCAAAAAGTAGTATTGTCAAAAAGTATATAACAATTCCTACGAAGACCATAGAAATCAAGGAAATTACATTCTTAATCATGATCGGACTCAGAAAATAAATCGCCACACCCATAATTACTGAACCCAAGAGAGGAGAAAGGACCGTTTTCGCAAGATCAAATTCAATATGCTTTTTTACCAAATAAATAACGATTACAACCGAACAGGAAATGACCGCGGAGGCGATTGCTACCCCGTTAAAACCAAAGAAAAAAATAAACAATGGCGTCAAAATCCAAGTTGCGATTGTCCAAAATATCATTAGATACAACGTTGTTTTTATTTTACCGATAGCATTTAAAGCGTTTGTTAACGGAGTAGAAACTGAGGATAGCGCTGCGTTAATTGAAAAGAAAGCTAGTGACAAAAGAGCCGGCTCCCATTTCAGGTATCTTGGAATCAATTTAATAAAATACGGAGAGAGCAGAACCAAACCAACAATAGCCGGGAATATTAAGAAGCAGGCAGCATAAATTGATTTTTCAATAGCCTTCCTTAGCATGTCCTTTTTTTCCTGAAGTCTTGAGAAGGAAGGAAAAGTAATCCTTATAACGTTGTCCATAATCAGTCTTAGCGGAGTGAAGGCCCATTTCTGAGCAAAACCGATATATCCGACCTGAGCAATAGGTAGGGCTTTCCCAAGATAGACAAGAAACAAATCGTCTTTTACCAAAGCCAGGAAACTATTTACCTGAAAAGGAATACCAAATGATAGAAGTTTTGAAGCGCACTTCTTATAAAATCCAAATCCGATCTTCCAGGGACTAATTATATAGATGGCAATAAGTCCGGACAATCCTCTCGCCAAAACGGCATAAGTAAAGCTGGAAATTCCAAATCCCTTAACCGCCAACACTACTGCCGTAAGGTTGAAAAATAATGTTTCCACTATCTGTGGTATCACCAATTTTTCAAACTTAAGATCTCTCTCAAGGAGAATAGAAGGAATTGTTTTTAGAGAGGAGAAAAAGAATGACAGCGCTAACGCCTGAAACAAAGATACGCCCATACTGTCCAAATGATAGAAAGAACCAATAAATCTGGATGACAAAAGGGCAATTATGACAATCGTTATTACCATTGCCTGCTGAATAGTAAAGGTTGTCCTTAGATCTTCATCCGTAATGGCCTCTTTCTTTTGAATAAGAGCGGCAGCCAAACCAATGTCTGAGAAATAGGACAGAAAGGCAATTGCGGCCGAGACTACAAAGAAAACCCCAAATGAAGAGGGAGACAAAAAAACCGTGAGCAAAAAGTTACCGGCAAAACTTATTATTTGCAGGAAAAAAGTTCTCGAGGTTAAGGCAAAGATTCCTCGAATAGATCTTTTAGTTATTAACGCTACATCAATTTCTTCCATAATTAATATCTTTCCACAACGAGACGCTTTCCCAAATTGCTCTTCCGATTACCCTCAAGTTGCCCCCGCTTTGATCCCCAAAGACTCTCGGATAATGAGTCACTTTAACCTGGTCAATCCTGAGATTCGCTTTCTTGGCTTTGGCCAGAATCTCGGTTGTGATCATTGCTCCTTCCGACTTCAAAGGCATTATTTTTTTCAAAGACTCTTTCTTAAACATCTTGAATCCGCAATCGATATCCTTGAAATAAAAACCAAAAAATATAAAGTCCCAAATTTTCAGCAAAAACATCAGAAAATGCCTGAAAATCTGATCTCTTCTTTTTTCCCGATATCCAATTACCATATCCGCCGCATCTATCTTCTCCAGAAATCCGGACACTTGGCTAAAATCAAATTGATTATCTCCATCAGTAAAAACGATCAGATTATATTTAGCCTTGATCAAACCATCCTTAAGCGATGCCCCGTAGCCCCTATTTGGTTGATGCGAGACATACTTTAGCCTGGAGTCTTTACCCGACAATCTTTTGGCAATTTCAAGAGTTCTGTCGGACGAGCCGTCGTCAACCATGATGATTTCCCAATTTCTAGCAACTTTTTCCGCGACAGAAATTGCTTTGGTAACAACCGTTTCTATATTCCCTTCTTCATTCCAAAAAGGGAAAAAAATCGACAATTCCGGAACTTTATTCATTCTTTTTCCTAGATTGAATTATACCAATAAAAAGGACCAGGATACCAGCTACAGAAAGAATATTGCCGACAATCTCAGGCACTGTTGATGCAAATGTTAATTTGAGGCTATGATTACCTTTGGGTAAAGCAACAAGTATGCCTTGCGGATCCTGAATTAGTGCGATAGCATTACCATCAAGAGTCCCTTTCCAGGCAGGAAAATAGGCAAGAGGCAAAACGAGATTCGTGTTTTTATAAACAAGCAAATCTAAATTCAACTCTTGAGTTTTTCTGGTAAATTCCATTATTTTAAGATTTTTTGAATTTAAATTCGAAAAATTAGCAATTTGACCTGCATTTTTCGGCTTTTTAAAATTCTTGGGCAAATATTCGTCTGAAATTAAAGAAGTCGTCCATTGGAGAGTATAGTTATTTGTATAATCTGCCGACGTATTTGGCAAATACATTTGGGGAACAAAAAACTTAGCGCTGACAAAAACTATCCAGACACACAATGTTGCAACCAAAATAAAATTTAAAGTCCTATTTAATATAAATTTTCCGAAGACCCAAATTATCGCCCCAGATATAAAAGATGAAAAGAAGGCTGAAAGCAACAAATATCTCCAAGGGTATTGAATAAAAGCCATTGGGGAGAATAGCTCCCAAATTGGTTTTGAAATTTCCAGAGTTAAAAATATTGAAATCAGGAAAGCTACAAATGAAATTACAATAGCAATAAGCTTAAATTTATCTTTTGCAAATAAATTCAAATATTTTCTTGAAAATAAAATAAAAATTGCTAATAAAAACAAAAATGCGGACAGAACAATGTGATACTTACCAACCATAAAAGAAAGCCCGTCATTGCATCCGATAGTTGACCCCCCATAACCCCATGTACCTGTCCAAAGCTGCCCTAAGCAAACGAAATGATCCTTAAAATCTGCTCCTCCTCCAACTTGCGACAAAACATTTGTATATTTCATTTCCAAAAATACGGGAATCCAATAAAATCCGGAGATTGTTAGCCCCAAAAAGGCATAAAATAACAAACTTAAGGTAGTATGCAGTCGCGCCCTTTTTTCCGAATAATAGATCAACAATAAACAAAAGATAAGCAAAAATGGCGTTATCATAAACGCACTTAAATTGTGAGACAGAATTATTCCTGCAAATCCCAGGGACCCAAAAATCCCAAGCACATTTGACTTTCTAAAAACCTTATAAAAACCCAAAAACATTAGAGGCAAAAATGCATATGCCCAAAATTCCGCAACATCACCTCGAACATAAATATTAACCGCATGGTAAGGATCATAAATATAAAATAGTCCCGACAGTACGCCACCATATTCTCCAAAAAATTCCCTTGATAAAAGATACATAAAAACACCGGCTAAAACGATTCCCAAAGCCATCATTATTTTTGTCGCCATGAGAGCATCAAATCCTAAAAGCATAAAAAGGCCACCGACGTAATAAGCCAGAGGCGCGTAAAAATTAAAAATAGGGTATCCATATCCATAGCCTAAATCGGGAACCCAGCGCACGGGAAAAATTCCACCCTTGAGCACCTTTCCCATCTCAAAAACTCTGGCAACCTGAGTATCGTCATGCATCGGAAAAAAACCCATAGCAAAAAATGGTTTTATTGCCCAAAAAGATAAAATCAAAACTATTAATATACCGTAATTTTTTTTAAGAAATTGCATAATTCATTTTGAATAAAACTAAAATAATCAACAAGCTTAATAAGCTTAATATATCGCTGGCCAATCTCAGTGGCGTTTCCGTAAAGTTACCCACTACTAAATGATGCCCTGCCGGCACCGCTATAATCATCACTCCGAAATCATTATCATACATTATTTTTGCACTGACCTTGTCAATATAAATTTTCCAACCCGGATAATAGATAGTATTAATCATGATCCTTGTTGAGCTTTGTGAATTAAGAAAAAACATTATTTGTTTTGAGTCGTATATAAGCCCTTGGATACTGCCGGACCCTTGAAGCTCAACTTTATTTTTAGCTCTTTGCGTTGGTAATGACTTGACCCACGATGGCATTAATTCGTTAGATGAAGTTGTTGTTGCTTCATTGGTTAAATAATATCCGTCAGAATTATTGATAAATTTTTCCGGCTTGGCGTACGGAAAAACGGTAAAAATACTGACGATCACTAAAACAATCATTAAATATTTTCCCGCAGGAGCCCTGCAGAAAAATCCTGCCGTTAAACTTAATGAAAAACCCAAGATACCCAGGACGATCCAGGGATAATTAATCTCCGACAATAACGGAAGATGCCATAAAAATCCTGACTGTTTAAAAAGCAAAAACAAATAAACGAATGAAAGGAGAACTAAAGTGCTCAATATTTTTATTGAATGATCCGCAAAATATTTTTTGAATTTTAAAAATAAAAATAACAAAGACAAAATCGACAAGACAAATATCGCTACGCTCACAATTCCCAATTGATAGCTAAAGCCGTTAGCATCTGTCGGTACACCATATCCCCAAGTAGGAGTAATTAACTGTTTAAAAGAAACAAAATATAGATTCCTGTCTGCGATTGGAATTTTGGAGAGTAGAATATTGCTCTTTTCCCAGATTGCAGGAACCCAAAAAAATGCCGATAATCCTAAGCCCAGAAAGATGCTTGATAAAAATAATTTTATTGATTTTTTATTTTTTAGAACTCCTAGAACCAGAATAAAAACGAGGTAAAACGGCATAAATAAAACGGTCATAATATTATGTGTCATTATTAATGAAGCCACGAAAATTCCAATTAGTCCAACCAGTTTTAACGAAGATTTTTCAATTAATTTTAATGCTAAAAATAATAAAAGTGGAAATAAAGCAAAAGATAATGATTCTCCGACTGACCCCCTGACATACAAGTCCACCATTCTATAAGGAAAATAAACATACAGAACTGCCGAAACTATGCCTGCCCAGGTATTTTTCCATAACTGCTTGGAAGCAAAGAACATAAAAATAGCAGACAAGAAAACGCTGCCGGCGAAAAGAATTTTTATTGATCCAACTAATCCAAATTTAAGAGCATACGGAATCATGCCCAAATAATATGGCAGTGGATATGTAAAGTTAAATAGAGGATAACCGTAACCGAAATTCAATTCCCCGCTGTATCTTGGAGGAATCTGAAAATCCTTGAGCAATCTAAACATGTCTCCCAATCTCACTACTGCCCATTCCCCGTCATGAGTCGGAAAATAACCGGCGTGAAAAAATGGTAAGATCACAGGAATACTGATGCAAAAAGAAAAAAGTAATATTGCTAATATTTTTTTCATGTTTTAACTATTTTAAATGCAACTTTTCCGTCTAAATATTTTATTGTTTTTATAACTTTCGCATTTTCCGGTATTTCTTTTGGCGTTCCTATCAGTAGGGTATTCGGAATCTTAACATCCCTTGAATAATCAATATTCTCAAATATATATTTTCCGATTACCCTCTTGAACCTATCCGTTGTTCCATTTCCGTTGTAATTCCAATTTTTCTGGTACCAGCTAGGATCTAGCTTATTATAAAAGAGATAGTAGATATAAGGCTGATCATATTCATATGTAAAAATAATATTCTTAAAATTTGTCTCATTATCTTTGGCGTAGCTCAACGCTTCTTTATATCCATATTGCCAAAAATACCCATACCTAATCGGGGTCACCACATAGTAACTGTTTAAATAATATTTTATATTGAATATTAAACAACCAATAATTACTACGCTCGCAATCATTGCAAATAATTTATTCTTATTTTTTAACAAAACTGCCAGAGTCAGAACAAGTCCGACTGCAGAAAATATTTGAAATCCGGGGATCATTGCGATAGCCCTGACGGGATGAGGTGTCCCTGTAGTAATTGCCGCCGGAATTGGCGCAAGTAAAAATAAAATGATTAGCAACATAATCCTTCGATCGATGTTTTTAAATAAATATATAACACCGATTATTATGAATAGAAAATCCCAAAGATAGAGCATGCCCATATCGTAAGCATGATGTTGAACTCCGCTGTCTCCATGCACAAACAAGAAATCAAAATTAAAATGATCGAAATATCCCTTAATTATTGTCGGCACAAAAATGAATCTTCTATTGTTTATAATCTGCCCGACAATATCATTGTTTTTTTTTGCAGTCTCTACATTTTTTGCCGACTCCATTTGAAGCGTCGGATCTGAAAAGATAGTCACCATTGACAGTCTTGATCCGGCCCCTGAAGACTGAAAAAAACTAGCATAAGCAGCTGCGGAAAAAATAATTATGATAATCAGCGAAACAATGACCAAGGCTTTCTGCTTGACTAGCTGTTTATAGAAAATAATTAACATACTTAGAAGTAAAATCGGATTAATCAGTCGAAAACTGTGGTAAGAATATATGCTCAGTACGAAAGAAACGGCAAAAAGTAGATAAAGATATTTATTTTTTTGACCTTTGAAAAAAAACAAGAGCGAGAGAATTAGAAAAAACATTCCAACGTTTCCTTCAAACGCAGCCCGGGAGAACTGTAAATGCCAAGGGGAAATGGCAAGAAAAAAAGCTGATATCAACGCGACAAGCTTATGCTTCTTTTCATCCCAGTTTGAAAAAATTTCTTTAACCAAAAAATAGACCACGATAACTGCCAACATTCCAATTAAGGCCGCCGGCAATCTCACCGCAAATTCATTTAACCCAAAGACTGCAACTGAAGGAACAGTCAAATAGATATATACCGGAGGTTTATAGTCATCAAAAGAACGAAAAGCAATGGGAAGTCTGTTTCCATATTCATCCGCACCTGTTTTTAGAATCGAATAGGCATTGTAGCCAATGCTGGCTTCATCCCAATCAATGCTCGGCGGATTAGACCCTAATTGATAAAACCGTAAAAAAGCCCCAACCAGAACTATTAGAGATAAAATAATGTAGGTTGTTAATTTTTTTGTCAGGAGATTAGTCATAAACAATTCTGAAGGCTTTTGTTCCGTCTTCTCTGTTTACAATAGTTTTTATTTTATTGTCTAATGCGCTATTGTCAGGACATGTTCCATTATCTACATAAATAATTTTTCCGGCCGGAAATCTATTATCTCTGTCAACGGAAGGACAGGCTTGAGGGACAAAGAAGAACTTACCAAAGCCCGCATAGTCTTTATCTTTAGTTGAACCTTCTTTTTGATACAAAGCGGGATCGTATTTTGTATAAAAAAGTATTAAAGGATAAATTCCTCCCTCGCTCTTCGTAACAACTATCCGATCATAATTGACATAATCTTTATAAACAGTTTTTATCATTTCTTTGAAACCGTTATTTCTGTACCACGTCCGATGGGTCTTAGTATGAACAAAATACTGATGCATAAAGTATGCAAAATTGAAAATAAACAATAACCCGATAATTAACTGGGCTGCCTGCTTAATAATTCCTTTTCTGTCGCTAATAAATTTAATTAATCCGAAAGCCGCAATTATTTCTATAGCGGGAAGCATAACAATAGCTCTTTGCAGATTAGGTATATCATCCATAGTTATTGAGGCCACCACGGGGGCAACCAAAAGCCAAATTAGCGGAATTTTATATATTTTTCTCTGGTTTGTTGCAAGATAAATTACTCCAAGTACGATAAAAGGAAATTCAATAAGATAAACAAGTCCCATTCCGGGAACCAGATACCATATCGGTAAACCGCCACTTATAAATAAAAATTTGCCTGTGAAATAATCAAAATAATTTGATACAAAAGCGAGTGAATAATTAATAATTTTATTGTGGAATAAGCGTGTGGTTAAGATATTTGTTCCCGCAGTGCCATCTTCTCTTATCTGTTCCGCCATTACTAATTTTGTCTCCGGAAAACCAAAGATGTTTACCTGACTAAAACGTCCCGTTCCCCCTTTTATTACAAACACTAAGGCAAAAGCAAAAACTGACAAAGTTAGGAACGATACAATAAAACTACTTTTTAAGCGTCTACTTATCTCTTTAACGAAACAGAACAAATAAATTATCAGCATTAAATAAAGTAAAGGGACAAATACCCGCGGAGTATGGTAAAAGAAAAAGCTTAAGGCCAAAGAAATTGTTCCCCAAAATACATATTTCAATTTATCTTTCTGCTGGCTATAAATTATTAGAGCAAAACCTAAAATTACAAAAAATAACGCAACAATCGTTTCTGAACTTGCCCTGGATATTGAGACATGCCAAGGAGAAATAGCTATAAATAAACTACTCAATAATCCCAACTTCTTACTTTTGAATATAGAGTATGCCAATAGATACATTGCAAAAATAGTTATTGAACCAAATAATGCCCCCGGAAATCTGGTGGCAAATTCATTTAGTCCAAACACCTTGACCGGAAGAATTGTTAAATAGTGATAACCTGAAGGCCGATTGTCCCCAAACATGTCAATATAAAGAGGAAGCTTATTGCCATTATCATCCTTGCCGGTCAGCATTAGAGAGTAACCGTTATAGCCAAGCGAGGCTTCGTCTTGGTGGAATCCGACGGGGAAAGAGCTCAAATTATAAAAGCGAAGAAAAGTCGCCAGTATGAAAACCAAAATCAATAAAAACCACGTGACTAACTTTTTATTATTAAACATAACTCCTTATATATCTTACCAAATTACCTATCCAAAAATATATTTCTTGATATAATTTTTTGTTATAAAAAGAGCGATAAATATGAAAGAGAACAGGATACTTAAGTCTTTCGCTATGGCTCTGATCTTTGTGTCTTCAAAGACCACCCTTATGCTGTGTTTCCCCGTAGGAACACGATAGGTAATTATTCCACGGTAGATTGGGTCCTGAAATTCAATATTCGTTTTTACATTATCCACATACACATTCCATCCCGGAAAATAAAAAGTATAATCAACTAGTCTCAAGGCAGTTTTGGCATCAACTGTATATTTCCTGCTTGAGTTGGAGAGATTTTGATTAATAATTTTTCCATTTCCTCCTATCACCTCCGCCTGAATTTTCCTGGTAGGATAATCTTCAGATCTTCCGCTCCAAATCGTGTTCATAGTTACTGAATACAAATTCTCCTTGGAAAAATTATAAGAACTGATAGGGTAAGCTGTTAAATTTTTCCCATAAATCTGAGGGAAAGAAAACAAACATACTGCAATAACTACACAAATAAGAATCCTCCTCTTCGGAAAACGATTATACAGAGAAGCAGCAACTATCGGAGGCAAAAAGGTTAAAGCTGATAAAAATCGCCAAGGAAATTGGAGACTATTTAGAAAAAATACATGTTTATAAAAAATCTCAGAGAGCTGGGTTGTAAAGAAGATCAACAATAAAGATGTGACCAAAACAAACCCTAACAACTGAAAGTTTTCCTTACTTTTTTTAATTTTTTTTTCATATATATAAAATGTAAGGCCAAAAATTAAAATAAACGTTTCAAGCAATCCAAACTGAACGATGTGCCCTCTTGCAAAAACTTCAGTTATCCTAAAATAATCCCATCGATTAACAAAATAATTTGCAAATGAAAGGAAATTGCCCATCACGAGATGATCTATCTGTTGGCTATAATATAAATATTTTGTTTCTAAATTAAGAGGCAACACATAATAACTACATATTAAAACGCCAAGGAATGTCCCAAATAATGAAGCTAAGAATATTTTCAATTTTTTAACTTTGGGGATTCCAGACGTCAATACCAGAAAGACCAGATAAGCAAGAAATAAAAAAGAGTAGACAACCAACATCATCGGATGACATAAGGTCAATCCGGCGGTAAAAACCGTAAGTAAAATTAATCCATAAAATTTTTTCTTCAGAATAAAAATATAAAGAGACAGAAGAATCAAGGGAAGGAAAATACTTGAAAAATATTCAGGCAAAGCGCCCCTAATATAAACAGTAAAAATTCTATACGGAGTAAAACAAAATATTAATACTCCAAGAAAGCAAGCGAGGGGCTTAAAATATTGTCTTAAAAATATATAAAATAAAATATTTGTAAAAATTGTAGAAATTAAAATAAGAATATCGTAACTTAATTTTGGATCTAGAGTAAAAAAAGTAATAAATGCACCAAAATAGTTCGTGAGCTGATGGGCGGTAATCCCAACCGGAAGACCATAATTTCCAAAATTATTAAGCCATACAACAGGAAAGTCTCCTGACTTTAATGCCTGGCCAAATTGCATAAGGGTAGTTATGTGTGTTTTACTATCAAAGCCTGCAGGAAGACCATTGAATAAAAATAATTCCGAAACAAAAAATAATGATATAATTAATATTAAAACAAAGGAGAAAATGTCAAATTTTGATAGCTTCATTAGAATAGTTAAATTATAATGTAAACATGAGTAAAATACAAAAATTTTTAAGGCTTCTTGGAGGTGAATTTTCATTTTTTATTTTAATTCTAATTACCATAGCTGGTTTATTTATTTTTCTGTCCCCCAAAATATCAAGTCAGATTTTTCCTTTCAAAAGACAAGCAATCTTGAATGAATTTATTGCCATAACCAAACAAAAAGGTTTCATTGACCCCCAGGAATATTGGAAATTTAGAGAGTTTTATTCGCCGGGCTATTTTACTTTCTCAAAAGATGGAATTGAAAAGACTTTAATCTCAGAGGCAAGAGAGAAAATTGGTATAAAATATAACGAAGAAAATATTGACTTAACTTTTTCAACTTTTTCTTCTCCTTTAACTGAAAGTCTCGACATGTTAACTACACAGACCGATCTAAGCATGATTTTTAACCAAAATAAATTATCAAAAGAAAATATTATATTTATGAATAAAAATAGCTTAATTTACGAAGAGACCCCAAAAATTATAAAAATAGTTTTCTTATTAAGTAATAGCGACATAAAAAAGGCAAACGGTTTTTTTTATTACACTGATCAAGACAAAAAGCTTGTAGGAAATAAGAACTGGTTCGATATTACAATTATTAAAGATTAGGTAGAATTATTCTTTAAAAGTTACAATATAAATCGGATATTGTCCTCCCGGCTTCGTCGACTTTAAAACAACTTGAAAAGGTAAATTTGCCGGAATCGTTGGATCGTCTTTTAGAACAATATAAAATCTTTGTGTTTTCTGAATTTGGATCATGTCCGGATCAATTTTGTCCAAAGGCCAACGGCCAAGAACATTCACATTGGGGTTGCCCCAAAATTCCAAATAAAAAGCATACGGATAAAGACCGAAAGTTCCCTGAGTCATGACGGTGATTTTCCCCTTTTTGGCCTCACCATGCAAAAAGGCGAAAACTTTATCCAAGCCATATCCCGAAGGATGTTGAGTCACATATTGCTGCTGATCGGTTAAGGGAAAAGGTGCAGACGACGGATCTTTCAGGATTTTATAACTGAAAAGAACTGACGGGTAAAAAATTATACATACCAGAATAACTCCTAAAATTGCAGATTTTTTTTTGAAGAATAAAATTCTATCAACTACAAAGGCCATGGGAAGAAAAAAATATGGTGTAGTGAAAAGTATATAACGGGGAAATATTTCTCTGCCTACCGTTGCAAAAATAAAGATCGGTAATATCCACAGAGAAAGTAAAACCCACGTCTTCTTAAATTCAAAACGGAACAGAAATAGAAAACAATAAAGACCGAGAATAAAAACAGGCAAGGTATAGTATGGAATCATCCAGGAGAAAAATGCGTGGAGATTTCCACCCATGAGTTGAAAAGGATTCATCAAAAGGTCTTTTAAGGGCAACTGGAACTGAGCATTCTTTATTGCCGCCAAAGGAAAGGCATTTGATAGGCGCTGAATATTGTTGATTGCCTGACTGACCAACAACATAATTAAATCGAAAAAAATAATTGTCTTAAAATTCTGTTTTATTTTTTTGAAATCACAAAATATAAACATATACACCGGCGTCAAGATTAAAAATATTATGGCAGTGGGTTTAGCCAGAAAAGCCAGACCTAAAAATATTCCCCACAGAATGGAATCTTTTATTTTTAAATTCATTCCGGTTTTAATGGCAAAATATACAGACCAAATCAGCATAGATGTCAAAAGAGAATCAAACAATGCCATCCGGTCATAAAAAAGAATAAAAGGACTAAAAACGTAGAAAAGCGAACTAACAACTCCAATCCTTTTTGAACGGAATAAGAGAACGGCTAAATTGTAAACTCCGATTAGACCAATTAAACCCGCAAGAACAGAGGGCAGTCTTCCGGCAAGCAAGTACATATTTTGAGGCAAGATGGTTAAAAAAGCGGCGATTTCCCAGATCAGAAGTGGTGGCTTCCCGTCAAACAACGACATGAACCAATGAGAATGATTTACGGCAATATACTTGGCCCAATAAAGATAAATCGATTCGTCGGTAAAGATCGGCAGGGATAAAATGTTATATAGGCGGGTAAAGAAATACAACGCTCCAAGGCCTAGGAAAATTAAAAGATTGTTTCTGTTTTTTCTTAAGAATTCCATATATTTATTTTATCATTTTCTTGGTATACCATCCCGCAGTTAAAAGTACTGACAAAATAATTGAAATAGTTGTCATCCAAAATAAGATTAGAGGAATTGGATTATCCCAATTTCCGGTATATAAAAAAGGCAGATATTCAAATACCGCAAATAGCGAAATGAGAACTCCAGGAATAAATGCGTAATAATCTGTTGAAACCAGGGCAACAAAAGGAAGAATATCCAGCAGATACCAGGGCTGAAAACTCGTCCTGAAAGAAGCCAAAATTATCGGAACAATCGTAAGAATTGTCATAAAGAAAAACATTAATTGCCAATTTATTTTCTTGTTTTTATTTTGGAGATAAATAATTAATGCATAGACCGGGAAGATCGCAGCGGTAGCAAATTTGACTCCCACAGACAATGCGAACAAAATAATTGAACGAACATATCTCATATTCATTAACAGATATACTGCCCACATCCCGAAGAACATCATTACAATATCATTATGAGCCGAAACTAAGCTTTCAATAATGACTAACGGATTAAGAGCAAAAAAAGCGACACCGAAAAGTTCATTATGCGGTTGTGATTTCTGCAAAATCTTGCCAATAAAATAAACAGTACCAAGAAAACCGGCCGCAATAAATATTTTAAAAAGAAAGAATGTCGGCAAGAAGAATTGCAGGCCGATAAGAGACAATGGTATCGTCAAGCCAATCCAAATTGGTCCATATGGATAAAGTCTGTGGGTCCAATGCATAAAAGAAAGCATCGGATCCATCGGGAAATCCAAGGCTTTATGCAAATACGGATTTTGGAAATAATGCGTGACAATCTTGGCGTCGAAAATATAATTAAAAAGATCGTAAGAAAATGCATTATAGGAAAAAGTTAGAATAACTGTTGCTAAAATTATCAACGACCAAAGTTCTTTTTTTTCAAACTTGCCTTTTTTAATGTTTTGTAGAATCATTAAATAGAAGAAAAAAAGCACGAGAATAATGCCGGCAAACAGATACCCTGAAAGAGGTCTTTGGAAATAACCGATATATTGAAAACGCTTCTCAAAGAATTGCCAGACGGACCATCTGGACAATGTCAAGCCTAAATCCACTTGAGTAAAAGAATAAAGAAACAAAGCGATAACGCCAACCAAATATCCGATTATTGGTAATTTGAAATTTGAAATTTGAAATTTGAAATTGGTCACCTATACTCCCCTCTTAGATCCTTCATTTTTATTCTTAGCAAATCCAAAACTCCCGCAATCGAATCTTTGATAGGACTGACTCTTCTGGTTTCAACATATAACCACTTAACGGGCACTTCTTTGATTTTGTAGCCCAACTTCTGGGCAATATATAATATTTCCACGTCAAATCCTGCCGAAACACTGGAGCCTTTTACTTTCTGAAAGTTATTATGAATTATATTCAATCTCCTGAAAAGAACCTGAGCAGCGGCATTCCTGAACATCTTGAAACCGCATTGTGTATCGGAAATTCCATGAATACCAACCAAAGCGGTTCTCAAAAGCACCATTCCTTTGGCCATAATTTTTCTGGTCCAGGGGGAACCTTTTCTTTGATCTTTACGGGAGCCGATGACGATATCAGAACCTCCGCCAGCTGGCGGATCAAAATACGGCAAGAGATTATCTATCTCCTCAATCGGCGTCGCCTGATCCATATCGGTAAAAAGCACATAATCGCCTTTCGAATTTAAAACCCCCGTAGTTACCGCTCCCGCCTTGCCCAAATGGGGATTATCGATCAATTTAAAATTGGAATTGCCGGCGCAAAATTTTTTCACAAACTGGGCGCTGCCATCCGTAGAACCGTCATCCACAACAATGACTTCAAAAGGAAACTTCTTTTCATTTAAAAAATGGTTAACTTTATCTAGTACTCCTTTTTGCAGATTAGCCATCTCATCATAGGAAGGAATCACGACGGACAGAAACAGCTTACCCATACCTAAAAATTATACTAAAAAACACGTTCAAGAACAATTAAACTTGTGAGGCTATCCGATTTGAGGTAAAATATGCCAAGAAGGCCCCATCGTCTAGCGGTCTAGGACGTTACCTTCTCAAGGTAAATATCAGGGGTTCGAATCCCCTTGGGGCTACAAAGCGCTTTCGTTCCCGACGAATTTCATTCGTGCGGGATCTTCGACTAGCGGTCTAGGACGTTACCTTCTCAAGGTAAATATCACCGGTCCGAATCCGGTAAGCGCTACTTTTAAGCTGCTATTGCAGGTTTAGTCCCAAAAAATATCCTCTTTGTTGTAGTTATATTTAAAAGCTAAATAAAGATAATCTTCATTCATATTATTAACTACTTCATGTATATCGTCAGGCTCAATAACCAAGACATCACCCCTGTCGGGAATAAATTTTTTACCATTTATATTCCAATACCCATTGTTATTTAAAAAATAAAAAATTTCTGTTTGTATTTTGTGATGATGTGCTCTTGCAGTTTTCCCACTTTTTATCTTAATTTGCTGTATTAGTGCGCCAGGAATTCCCAAATCTTCTTCTGCGAGATATATTTTCTTTGAATATCCTTCTTTTACTTCCCAATCCTTATCTTCTTGCTTAATAATTTTCATTCTTAAATTATAACACTTTCAATCATTAATTGAAGTTAAGCTAGAAAGCTGGGTTGAGAATAAGACTAAAAAAGTTTTCAAGCCTTTTTGGCCCGTTTATAAATTGCCATTACTGGACCTCCGAACAAAATAAACAGAATAAACCAAATTAAACCTCCCATTACAATTCCCACAATAAGATCAAATAAATTGCCTGAAATGAGCCAAGCTCCAAGTCCCACTCCTAACCCAAAAATCCAAAAGGTGGACCGAAGGTTGATTTTCTTGTCATTTCTATCAACTGGGTTACTCAAAAGATACTCCAGCATTCCTTTTGTATTTCGATCAAACTCTTTTTTTGGAATCAGCATGCGTCGGTCGTCTTTATTAACCGTTTTTATCGTTCCATTTTTTACGAAATGGATGATCAGATCTTGAGATACACCGAAGTCTTTTGCGAGGTCATCAATGGTATAATATTTTTCTTCCATATTTTTCTTATACTCTTTGCCCCCATTCTTGTCAATTTACTTAGGCGTGGAGAACTGCCTGGACGTGAGAAGAAGCGGTTTGCTTTAACTTCAGGGGTCTTTTCAGAGCAATTCCGATTACCTCATCCATGTGGGAGACAAATTTGAAATTCAAGTCTTTTAAAACTTCTTTGGGAATATCGACCAAATCTTTTTTATTCTCTTTCGGAATAATAATAGTCTTAAGACCGGCTCGATGTGCGGCAATAACTTTTTCTTTCAGTCCGCCAATTTCCATAACCCTACCTCTTAAGGTAATTTCGCCCGTCATACCGACTTTTCTGTTGACAGGAATTTTGGTCAGAGCAGAAATTATCGCGGTAGTAATAGCAATTCCGGCCGATGGTCCGTCTTTGGGAACAGCGCCTTCAGGAACATGAACATGGACATCGATTTTCTGATAAAACTTATCCGACAATCCGAACTCGCCGGCTCTGGCTCTGATGTAGGACATGGCCGCCTGACAGGATTCCTTCATGACGTCACCTAGCTGTCCTGTCAAAATTAATTGACCTTTTCCGGGCATGAGGGCTACTTCGATAAACAAGATATCCCCTCCAACCTCCGTCCAAGCCAAACCTGTTGACATACCGATTTCGTCCTTCTTCTCAACCAAGGTGGCGCTGACTTTAATCGGCCCCAAATATTTCTCGACATCTTTTTCAGTAACTTTTATTTTTTCTTTCTTACCTTCAGCAATGACTTTGGCCATCTTCCTGAGGATCGCGGCAATCTGTCTTTCCAGACTTCTGACTCCTGCTTCTCTGGTATAATGTTCAATAATAAATCTAAGAGCTTCATCCGTGATCTCAATTTTATATTTACTCAAACCATGATTTTCAACTTCTTTTTTAAGCAGAAACTCGCGGGCAATCTTGAATTTCTCATCATGGGTATAACCGGCAAAAGTAATAATTTCAAGCCTATCTTTTAATGCCGGCGGAATTGTGTCCAAAATATTGGCGGTCGTAATAAACATCACGTTTGACAAGTCAAAAGGAACTTCCAGATAATGATCCGAAAATTGGCTGTTTTGTTCCGGATCCAAGGCTTCCAAAAGAGCCGAAGATGGGTCACCCCTATAGTCTGCACCGAGCTTGTCAATTTCATCAAGCATGAAAACCGGATTACGGGTTCCCGCATCTTTTATTCCCTGGATTATTCGACCGGGCATTGCGCCGACGTAGGTTCTCCTGTGCCCCCTAATTTCCGCTTCATCTCTGATTCCGCCCAGTGAGACTTTAACAAATTTGCGTCCCAGTGCTCTGGCAATAGACTTTCCGATTGATGTTTTACCGACACCCGGAGGTCCTGCAAAACAGAGTATCGGACCTTTCATTTTTCCTGACAGTTTGTGAACAGCCAAGTATTCGACAATTCTTTCTTTGGCTTTTTTCAGTCCATAATGGTCCTCGTCGAGAATCTTTTCCGCTTTTTTAATATCCAGGTTGCTTTTGCTCTCAACTGCCCAAGGAAGAGAGACTAACCATTCTAAATAATTTCTGACATAGCCTGCCTCAGGATTAAATTGAGCCATTTGGGAAAGTTTTTTGGCCTCTTTTCTGGCTTTTTCTTCAATATCGGCGGGCATCTTGGCTTTTTTAATTTTTTCCAATAATTCACTTGAACCACTTTCGTCTTCATCCCCGAGTTCTTTTTCGATTGTCTTCAAACGCTCCCTAAGAATGGCTTCTCTGGCGCCTTTTTCAAATCTTTCCTGAGTTTTGGAAGCAATTTTCTTCTCCAGCTCCAAGACCTTCAATTCTTTGGACAAAATATCCGTGATTCTTTCAAGTCTGGTTTTGACATCGGCAATTTCCAAAAGCTCTTGGCGCTCCGAAGGCTTGATATCCAGAACAGATGCGATCAGATCGGCAAATTCATACGGAGAATTGTCGGACATAATGTTCATGAAGACCAAGAAATCAACAGTTTTCCCGAGATTCATGGCGCGTCTGAATTCGTTGGTCAAATGATTGCACAAGGCTTTTATTTCCGGGCTATTATCGACAATATCGGGAATTTCAACGACTTTTGCCATCAAATAAGATCCCTGCTCGAATACCGATTCAATTTTGACTCTGGAGATTCCCCTGACCTGAGCAATTATTTCTCCTTCGGTTCTCGTCATTCTTTCGATGCGGGACAGAGTTCCGACGCTGTATAGATCTTCAGGAGTTGGATCATTGAGCTTGGAATTCTTTTGCAGTACAAAACAGACGATTCTCTCACTGGTAAAAGATGATTCTAGGGCCGCTAAGCTCTTGGGTCTGCCGAAGGTCAAAACCGAATCTGTATTGGGGAATATTACTCCATCTCTTATTGGGATTAAAGGTATTATTTTTTCCATAACGTATTTAGCAATCTATCACATCATCTGCTAATTGTCAATAACCTATAAGAGAAATGCTAACACACAAAACTTAAATTTAGCTTAAATGGCACACTTGGACCAGAGGCCTTTTTTGTTTTCTTTCGCCTGATTTTCTGCGTTTTTGAATTCCTTAATGTATTTATATGGATTATTTAAATAAGTATACTCACGCGCAAATCCCTGACTAATCATAAATTCATCGAAATTTGTCTCATTCTGCAGAAAAACGTAGCGTAAAAGCCGGCCATATTTGTCTCTCTCCCCTTGCGTCGGATCGGACTCGAGAATTACTGTCCGGTTAGTTAAAATTTCTTTTGCCTCGATAGAAGCTTCTTTTCCAAAACACTGAACCGGCTTTTGGGGATCGACTGTTTCCGGCGCGTCAATTCCGATCAATCTGACCGTGTCATTTTTACCGCTTATTAAAACCTTGATTGTGTCACCATCAATAACATATATAACTTTTGCGTTTTGTCTCAAAACGGGTGCTGAATTTTTTACCGGAGCCGGAGAAATCAGAACAAAAATCCCAACCAAAATTACTAAAAATATATATTTCCAAACTCTTTTATATTCCACTCTATTTTTATTATAGTGCAAAGTCGAAAAAGGAGACATCGTTTGTAGTAAATATGCTTATCTGATAAAATTGAAGCGTATTTAAGTCTTGTCATTGTCGGACGGTACCGTGGGACAAGGCGAAGCCAATCAATTAATATTGTCGGATCGTCTAATGGTAGGACAACGGACTCTGAATCCGTTTATCTAGGTTCGAATCCTGGTCCGACAGCCAACCTCCCCTGACCCTGCACGAACAGCTCATTTAGGGCCACACACTGAGCTAAGTTTGGCGTTCCAGAATTTATTTCTTGATAGGTAGGAGCTTTATCGAAAAGTACCCCAAAACAGTTGGCTCTGAATACTGTATCGGAGCCATTTAACAGCAAATTCTCCATGTGTTCCAGAAAATATTTTATATATGCCATAACAAGTCTCATATCTGTAGGTTTGGCGTCTACAGCTTTTTGCTTTTCTTCCAATAGCCCAGCTACTTGCTGCTCGACTTTAACTAAATCCTCCTCCATGTATTTAATGGCAACTTCTGAACTTAAAATCTTGATTTTATCAATCGTCATCTTTACTTGGGTTTTAAGCTCCGTAATCTTAGTATCTATATTTACCTGGTCTTTGGTTGTTTCCTTATTTCTTTTTTTCCATTCCTCAATTACTGCTTTTACTAATTCATCAATATATCCTTGTGAAAGTTTGATGCCTTTTACAAAATTAGTGATTGTTTCTTCAAAATCTTTTTTAGTA